>Ga0307518_10002209_pt1 | contig 14241 bp, 14 predicted proteins | sample 25_EM_MG_FD_203889 | JGI IMG/M metagenome (GOLD analysis project Ga0307518, IMG submission 203889) | Populus trichocarpa ectomycorrhiza microbial communities from riparian zone in the Pacific Northwest, United States - 25_EM | ecosystem: Host-associated > Plants > Roots > Unclassified | place...
CTCGTGAGTGGCAAGGACGGTTCTAACCGTCCTTGCCACTCACGAGCCCCAACGCTTACCCGCCGCCCTCAGCCCCTACTTCGCCGAGTAGCCCGGGATCGGGAACGGGGCCAGGAACTCGCGGATCTCGGCGGCGATGGTGTCCAAAGCGGACTGTTCCTCGCCCGCCGCCGCGGTGATCGTGCGGTCGATCCACTCCGCCACCTTGACCTGGTGCTCCGGCTCGAGCCCGCGGGTGGTGATCGCGGAGGTGCCGAGCCGGATGCCGGACGGGTCGAACGGCTTGCGCGGGTCGAACGGCACGGTGTTGTAGTTCAGTTCGATCCCGGCGCGGTCCAGCGCCTGCGCGGCGGGTTTGCCCGGCACGTTCTTGTTCGTCAGGTCGATCAGCAGCAGATGGTTGTCGGTGCCGCCGGACACGAGGTCGTAGCCCCGCTCGACCAGCGCCTCCGCCAGCGCCCGCGCGTTGGCGACGATGCGGTGCGCGTACGCGGAGAACTCCGGCTTCTGCGCCTCGCCCAGCGCGACGGCGATCGCGGCGGTCGTGTGGTTGTGCGGGCCGCCCTGCAGGCCGGGGAACACCGCCTTGTCGACGGCCTTCGCGTGGTCGGCGTCGGAAAGGATCATCGCGCCGCGCGGGCCGCGCAACGTCTTGTGCGTGGTCGTGGTGATGACCTGCGCGTGCCCGACCGGCGACGGGTGCGCGCCACCGGCGACCAGCCCGGCGATATGCGCGATGTCGGCGACGAGGACCGCGTCGACCTCGCGGGCGATCTCCGCGAACGCCGGGAAGTCGATGGTGCGCGGGATCGCGGTGCCGCCCGCGAAGATCAGCTTCGGCCGGTGCTTCAGCGCGAGTTCGCGGACCTGGTCGAGGTCGACGCGGCCGGTCTCCTTGCGGACGCCGTAGCGGACCGGGGTGAACCATTTGCCGGTCGCGGACACGCTCCAGCCGTGCGTGAGGTGGCCGCCGTCCGGCAACGCCATGCCGAGCACGGTGTCACCAGGCTGCGCGAAAGCGAGGTACACCGCGAGGTTCGCCGGGGAGCCGGAGTACGGCTGGACGTTCGCGTGGTCGACGCCGAAGACGGCCTTCGCGCGTTCGATGGCGAGGTTCTCGACCTGGTCGATGAGCTGCTGGCCCTCGTAGTACCGCTTGCCCGCGTAGCCCTCGGAGTACTTGTTGGTGAGGACGGTGCCGGTCGCTTCGAGCACGGCCTGGGAAACGTAGTTCTCGGACGCGATCAGGCGGATCTTGTCGTGCTGGCGTTTCGCCTCGTCCTCCACGAGCCCCGCGATCTGCGGGTCGGCGGCGGCGAGCGCGGAAAGTTCGGGCTGGTGTGTCATCGGACGTACTCCTGCCAGAGACGGCCGGACCCAGGCGCGCGGTACCGGCCTTGTCGTCGCTTCCCGGTGGTGCTCCACCTCAAATGGCGCCAGTCGCTGGTGCGGACCAGCCTAGAGCACGGGGCGGGACCCGGCGTGCGGACGATGTCCGGCGCACCACCGGCGGCCGCACCCGGCCGCGCGGTCGCGGAAAGGCGGGACGATCACGTGCTTGCGGGTCACGGTTCTTCGATCGCGACGCCCATCGAGCGCGCGGTGCCCGCGATCGTGCGCATGGCCGCTTCGACGTCGCCGGTGTTGAGGTCCGGCAGCTTCCGCTCGGCGATCCCGCGCACCGGACAGGGCTCCCCAAGGGCGCTCCGCGCCCGACGGAGACTTCACCGTCGAGCGCCCTCTTTCGGGCCGGAGGCCCACGGAAACGTTTTGCAGGGCACCATTCGCTCCCGCGTGACATGCCTCGGTCTTGTGCCCTGCGAAAGGTTTACGTCAGCGCTCGACAAACGAGTCTTCTTCGACTTCGGTGCCATGCGCCGAAGCTATGGTCTCCAGTTACCGGAGAGTCAATCGATCGGTTTGACGGTCTCCGCGTGACGGCGCGCCAGCTCCTGGTAGATCACCGCGTTGTGTTCGACCCAGCCGCGGGCGGTGCCGTCGAGCGGGACCTGCTTCTTCGCCGGGCTGCCCATGGCGACCGTCTCCGGCGGGATGACCATGCCGGGCGTCACCGTGGCGCCGGCGGCGACCAGCGCCTTCGCGCCGATCTGCGCCTTGTCGAGCACGGTCGAGCCGTTCCCGATCAGCGCCTGCTCGCCGACCGTGCAGTCGTGCACGAGGCACTGGTGCCCGACGGTGGCGTTCTTGCCGACCTCGGTCACGCCGCCGTTGACGTGGATGACCGAGTTGTCCTGGACGTTGGCGCCCTCGCGGATGACGATCTTCCCGAAGTCGGCGCGCAGCACGGCGCCGTACCAGACGGAGGCGCCCTTCTCGACGACGACGTCGCCGATCAGGGTGGCGGTGGGGGCGATCCACGCTTCGGGATCCACCTGGGGACGCTGCCCCTCGAATTCGAACATCGGCATGCCCCGCACCTTATGCGCGAAAGTCCGTGAAGGCCCCCTTGAGGGACCCAGAGTCCCTCAAGGAGGCCTTCACGGAACGTCGGTCAGCCGATGGCGGTGTTCAGCAGGAGGACCACGGCCTTGTCGTTACGGGTGGTCTCCCGGACGATCACCTCGTCGGGAGGGTAGAAACCGGGGTTCGAACCCCGCGGGTACATCTCGAAGGTGAAGCTCAGGATCTTGTGGGTGCCCCACATCCAGTCGTCGATCGTCCCGTCGGTGATGTACAGGTCGCTCGACTGCTGCGGCGTGTAGCCGTTGGTCGCCGCCAGCTGCCGACCCAGCGTCTGGAACCGCTGCGCCTCGGCCGCCGTCATGCCGGGTGCGGTGTCGTTGTAGGTGAAGCCGAACGGCCACAGCACGAGCTCCGAATAGGTGTGGAAGTCGATGCTCGCCTTGATCTGCTGGACGCCGCCGATCTTGCGCGAGTTGACGAAGTTGGACACCGCGCGGGTCTCCGGCGCGGAGAACGCCGACGGGCCGCGGTAGGTCTCGCTGGTGGTCGAGCCCGACGAACCGCCGCAGCAGCCCCAGTTGTAGCCCCAGTTGCGGTTGGGGTCGGTGCCGTTGCCCTGGCGGTTCTTGCGCCAGTACTTGTAGCTGCCGCCGGAGATGTCGTACTCCGAGCCGTCGGGGTTGACGTTCGGGATCACGTAGATCTCGGTGCTGTCGACGAACCGTTTGATCGCCGGGTCCGAGGCGTAGCCCTGGGTGAACCGGTTCACGATCCGCAGGCACATCTCGGTGGTGAGGTGCTCACGCGCGTGCTGGTTGCAGGTGAACATCACCTCCGGCTCGTTCTCGTCGGTGCCGACGTTGTCGCTGATCTTCAGCATGTTCAGCGCCCGGCCCTGATACGAGTTGCCGACGCTGCTCAGCCGCGCGATCGACCCGAAGTTCGACTGCGCGTTGCGCAGCTCCGTCGTGACTTCGGCGTAGTTGTGGAAGCCGGAGTCCGACGGCGGGAAGTCGTTGATCGCGTTCGTGCCGGGCTTCTCCGACCGGTCGACCACGCCGCGCTGCTCGACGCGGTAGCCGAGCGAACGGATCTTCGCCGCGTCGCGCGCCTCGCCGATGAACGTGGTCGTGCCGCCCGCGGAGCCGAGGACATCGACGCCCAGCCGCGAGATCTGGGTGCGCTGCTGGGAAGTCCCGGTGCCGAAGACCTCGTAGATCTGGACCTGCGCGTCCTCGGCCTGCTGGTCCGCGGTCGCCGGACTCGCGGCGACCGGGATGGTGAACGCCGCGACGGCCGCGATCGCCACGGCCATGCACCGTCTTATGCGCATCGTCGTCTCCTAGCTCTCAGGCAAGGGAAGGGGAACCTCACCATGGCCGGAGCCGGAAGGGGGAACAATCCGTAACGGTACGGATCTAATGCGTATTTCTAGCCGTAGTTCGCGAAACAGAGCGCTTCGATGTCACCACGCAGTGCGGCGAACGGCCGCCGCCGGACGCGCTGCTGGACGATCGCACCGAGCAGATAGGACAGCAGGGCTCGCGCCCGCGCCCGCGGATCTTCGACATCGAGCGGGGCGAGCAGTTCCGCGAGCAGTTCGGTGATCGACGTCAGCATCACGTCGATGGCCTGAGGGTGCTGCGCGCGGCCCGCGGCGATCCAGTACTCGAACCAGAGGAAGGCCGCGTTCGGACGGCCGGAGAACTCGGCGAGGAAGGCCTCCAGCGCGGCGAAGAGCCGCTCATCCGGGTGATCGTGTTTCGCCGATATTTTGCGCAAATCGGCGGTGAACGTTGTGATGTGCGCCGCCATCGCGCGGTCGATCAAGACGTCGATGTCCGCGAAGTAGTAATGAATCGCACTCTTCGTGAGCGGCCCGGCGTCCGCGATCGCCCGCACGGTGCAGCCCGCGAGCCCGTCCCTGGCGAGCACGACACGCGCCGCTTCGACGATCTGTTCCTGTTTCTGCAGCTGATTGGGGGAGAGCCGCGCGCTGCGGCCGGGAACGGCGGTCACGAAGTTCCTTACACCAAGTAGTCAGGACACGGGCCCTGAAGCTTAGGGCAAGCGTCCTGTCCGATCACAGCGGGTGAAAAATCTAGGTGGCTAGCCGCCGATCCGTAGCGGACAATGCCCGGCATGGTGACCTCAGGGGACAACGGGTTCAGCCCGGCCGCACGACGGCAGCTGGAGAAGGAACTCGCCGATCTGCGTGCGCAGCGCGACGCGATGGCGCCGCTCGTCGGCGAGCAGGAACGAACCGGCGACGCCGCCGACCAGGCGGAGGTGCTGGACCGCGCGGAGGCCGCCGCCTACCTCGACCGGCGCATCGCCGACGTCGCGGCGAAACTCGAGCACGGCGGGCGCGACAGCAAGGGCCTGCTCCCCGACGGCACCACCGTCACCCTGAGGTTCGCCGACGGCGACGAGGACGAGCTCCACATCGTCACGATCCCCGGCGAGGACGCGGACGCCTCGACGGTCACCTCGGACAGCCCGCTCGGCCTCGCGCTCGTCGGCGCGAAGGAGGGCGACGAGATCACGTACCGGACGCCGCGTGGCGAGACCAGCGCCACCGTCGTCACCCTGAAGCCGCCTGCCTGACCTCGTTCGCGCGTGAAGGCCCCCTTCCCTCGGCTGAGCCGAGGGAAGGGGGCCTTCACGCGCCCGGACGGCACAGCACCGGATTCGCCAGCTCCGCGCACGGCCGGTGCCCATGCGACCGCACGATGTCCTTCCCGACCTGATTCGTCAGGTATCGCAGGAAGCTCGCGACGAGCGAGTCGGCCTTCGGCTCGCCGAAGGTGTACGCGTACTCGGTCTCCCAGAACGGGTAAGCCGCGTGGATCGCGCCCTCCAGCGTCGCCTGGTGGCCGTCGATCCGCACCGGCAGCACGTCCTCGCGTTTCGTGGCGGCGCCCAGTTCGCTGTAGCCGAGCGCGCCCGGCACGCGCGACACCGCGTCGAGGACGTCGTTCGTGGTCGGCTTCGCGCACCGCACCACTCCCGGCTGGGCACCCGGCGCCGGTTTGAGGCAGTCGTCGGAGTTGTCGCCGGGTTCCCGCTTGCCCGCCAGGATCCGGCCCTCGAACGTCCGCCGCGTACCCGAATCGGAATGCCGGTCGACGAGCCGGACCGGCCGGTCCTTGCCGCCGATCTCCCGCCAGTTCGCGATCTTGCCGTCGTAGACGTCGCGGATCTGCGGAAGCGTGAGGTCCTGGACCCCGGCTTCCTTGTTGATCACGAGCGTGAACAGCGAGAACGCCACCGGACGCGGCAGCAGTTGCGGGAAGCCCTCGCCCTTGGCGCCGTCCGAGAACGCCAGCACGCCGTCGTTCCCGGCCTGGTTCAGGCTGCCGAGCCCTTCCGCGCTCCCCCGGGTGTCGAAGACGAACGACGCGCCCGGGCACGTCTTCGCGTACGAAGCCGTCGCTTCCTTCAGCACCGGCGCGAACGCCGTCGATCCGGTGATCGTGAGCTTCCCGGACGCGCAGTCCAGCGGCGGCGGCTTCTCGTCGAAGAACAGGGAACGGGTCAGCTGGAAGATGCTGATCACCACGAGGAACAGGATGAGCGCGATCACCGAAGTCGTCGGCCCGGTGCGGCTCTTGGTCTCGCGGAGGCTGCCGCCCTTGATCTCGCCGACGACCTGGGGTTCGTCGAAATCGTCGGGAGAGCCGTTGGGGATGCGGTCGAGCACGGCGAGGATCTTGTAGTGCGCGCCGCGGTTCAGCGGCACCCTCGGCAGGTCGATCACGCCCGCCGGCCGCTCGGGATTCTCGTCGCGCGCGCCGAAACCCGAGTCGTCGCCGAAACATTCGTGCAGATGAGGCGAGCTGAGCTCGGTCACCACCATCCCGGCCACGGTGCGGCCGGGGAATTTCACGCGGACGCCGACGCGGTCGTTCTCGTTGACGGCGTAGTCGTCGGTGTCGATGTCGGTGGTGCCGTTGTTCTCGATGCGCAGCAGCACGAACGACGGGTCGACGAGCCGCTCGCCGTTCTCGTGCTGCAGCTGCGCGAGCGCGTCGGCCGTCGGCGCGAACCCGCGCCCGGACGCCGTCGGGGTGTCCATCTGCACGCGGTAGCCGAGCCGTTTGCGGCCGACGAGCGCGAACTCCCACAGGAACGCGACGGCCGGGACGGCGATCCCGGCCACCGCGAGCAGGACGTCCCAGGGAAAGCCTTCCAAGACCAGCCTCCAGGTTCGGGGAATCGAACCTAAGGCCCGTCACGGCCGGGGACGGCGGACTTCAGCCAGTGTTCACCGGCCGTCCGCGAAGGCGTAGTCGTCGAGGTCGAAGAACCGGCTCGTCACCATCGTTTCCAGCGTGGGCGAGGCGCGGAACGGCACGTCCCCGTTGGCGTCGAAGTAGTAGCTGTTGGCCAGCGAGCAGCTGTCCTGGAAGAAGACCTGATGCTTGCGGCGCTCCAGCATGCTCCGGAAATACCGGTCGTTGGCCTCGTTCGTGACCTCCACGCGCGTCGCGCCGGTCTTGTGCGCGTTGCGCAGGCAGCGGATGATGTGCGCGGTCTGCGTCTCGATGAGGTTGAAGTACGAGGAACCGTTGTAGCCGTAGGGCCCGAGAATGGTGAACAGGTTCGGGAAGCCGGGGACGCTGACGCCCTGGTAGGCCTGGAACCGGTTCTCCGCCCAGAACTTCTCCAGATCGGCGCCGCCCGATCCGCGCACGGTGAAGGCGGGCATGTTGCCCTTCTCGAACACCTTGAACCCGGTCGCCAGCACCAGGACGTCGACCTGATGCTCGGTGCCGTCGACGGTGCGCACGCCGGACTCGGTGATCGCGTCGATGCCGGTGGTCTCCAGCGTGACGTCGTCCCGGTTGAACGTCTGGAGGTATTCGTTGGAGAAGCTCGGACGCTTGCAGCCCAAGGCGTAACGCGGGGTCAGCTTCTCGCGGGTCTCGGGATCCTTGACCGCGCGGCGCAGATGCGCGCGCCCGATCCGTTCGCCGGCGCCCGCGGTCGGCAGCAGATTGTGGAAATGCGCCGCCAGCGGGAAGGTCACCTCGACGAGGGCCTGGCTGGCCAGCCGGGACACCAGTTTCGCGCCCGGAAGCCGCCGCAGCGCGAGCCGCGCCGTCCGGGGCAAAGCGGCGTCGGGTTTGGGCAGGCACCAGATCGGCGTGCGCTGGAACACCGTCAGATGACCAGCCTCCGGCGCGATGGACGGGATCACCTGCACGGCCGAGGCCCCGGTGCCGACGACGGCGACGCGTTTGCCCCGCAGGTCGACGCCGTGATCCCAGCGCGCGGTGTGCATGACCGTGCCGCGGAACGCGTCGATGCCGTCGATGTCCGGCGGCTTCGGCTGGGTGAGCACGCCGGTGGCGCCGACGACGAACCGCGCCGTCATCGACCAGCCCTCGGCGGTTTCGAGGCGCCACAAGTGTGTTTCGTCGTCGAAGGTCGCGGATACGACCTTGCTGCCGAGGCGGGTGCGGCGGCGGATGTCGTACTTGTCGACGCAGTAGTCGGCGTACGCCTTCAGCTCGCGACCGGGCGCGTAGACGCGCGACCAGCCGGAGATCTGCTCGAAGGAGAACTGGTAGCTGAACGACGGGATGTCGACGGCGACACCGGGATAGGTGTTCCAATGCCAGGCGCCGCCTACGCCGTCGCCCTCCTCCAGCATCAGGAAGTCTTCGAAACCGGCTCGGTGCAACAGGATCGCGGCCCCGATACCGGAGAATCCCCCGCCAATGATCGCGATCTCGTGGTCCGGCGTCATGCGGGAAGTCCTTCCTTGGCGAAAAGCGAACTGGCGCCGAGCACGACGACGTCGGCCTGGTGCTCGATACCTTCAGCGGTGCGGATTCCGTCGGGCGCGAAGGCGTAAACCGGCCAGGTGATCAGCTTGCAGTCAGGGCGTCGAAGCGCGCCGTAGTAGCCGAGACCCGGTGCTGTCTTACGTGAGCCGAAGCGGCGATCAGGCGTCAGGAGCCTGCGGATCCAGGGGTCTTTCACCTGCCAGCGCAGGAAAACCCGGGCGACGGCGACGCCGAGGACGGTCGGCCCGGGGACCGGCATCGGCACCACCCAGTCCGGTTCCTCCTGGAACACCTTCACCGACCGCGCGGTGGCGACCACCTCCGGCACGATCTGCGCCGCCTCGCGGCCGGGCGCGACCACGGCGACGCGCTGCCCGGTGAAGTCGTGCCCGAACCACTCGGTGCCCCGCAGCACCTCGCCCCGGAATGCGCCGAGACTCATGACGCGACCGGCTCGTGGGTTATCTCCTCGGTCCACGACTGCGGCTTTCCCAGCAGCCGCGCGGGGATCAGGCGGGTCACCTTCACCATCGGATCGGCGAGCAGCCGGTGGTAGACGTGCGAACGGTCGACGATCATCGCCGCCTGCGCCTTGAGCACGTGGTACGCCGGGACGCGTTTGGTGAACTCGCCGCGACCGCCGATGGCGGAGAACCGCTTCACGGCGTTGTACAGCTTCTTCTCCGGCAGGCCCATCGCGACGATGTTGTCCCGCATCTTGTTGATCAGCGGCACGAACACCACGATGAGGCCGAGGACGATCTGGGGTTTGAGCGAACCGATCGATTCGGTGAGCAGTTTGGTCGTGGATCCGGCGCCGATCAGTTCGAGGACCTCGAAATCGGCCGTGATGTGCCGGGCCTCGTCGGAGTTGATATGCCGGAACACCTGGTGGCACACCGGATCGGAGACCTCGTCCAGCAGGAACTTCACCAGCGCGCCGTCCAGCGCGCATTCCAGCAACGGGATGAGCGTGGCGAGCGCCGTCAGCGGCAGCGTGTCGCCGTAGTCGTCGAGGACCTTGATGGCGAGCTTGACGTTGATGTTCGGCTCGGGCATCGAACCGTGCTCGTCGAGCATGCCCCAGCGTTTCATCAACGCCAGTTCCGCGTTGGCGTGCTTCTGTTCCTCGGCGTGGAAGTAGCGGTAGATCTCCTGGATCACCGGAGTCGGCGCCTTCTTGGCCAGCGACGCGAACCCACGGGCGCCGACGTGCTCGATCCACACCAGGTCGGCCATGAACGGCCGCATCTTGGCGCGCAGTTCGTCGGTCATCGTCTCGGCGCCGGGCGCGTCCCAGTCGATGTCGGCCAGCGACCACTGCTTGTCCTTGATCGTCTGGAGCATCGCCGCGAAGTCGTAGGCCATCACTTCTCCTTTTCGGCGGGCAGGAACCGGCCGAGCAGACCGGCGATCCGCGTGTACGGGACGGGCACGAACCGCTTGGCGTGCCACAGAAGCTGGGCGTCGGGCTGCGGCACGACGTAGAGGCGGCCACGATCGTGGGCGTCGAGCGTCATCCGCGCGACTCTTTCGGGGGAGAACCCGACCACGTCGGAGACCCGCTGGGCGAGCCCGCGTGCCCCGTCTTCGATGAGTTCGCCGCCGAAGATGTTGGTGCGCACGAAGGTCGGGCACAGCACGGTGACCGCGACGCCGGTGCCGGACAGTTCGGCGGAGAGGGTCTCGGACAGGCTGACGACCCCGGCCTTGCTCACGTTGTACGCGGCCATCCTCGGCGCCGCGGTGAACCCGGCGGCCGACGCGACGTTGATGACGCCGCCCGCCTTCGCCGCGCGCATGGCGGGGACGAAGGTGTGGCAGCCGTGGATCACGCCCCAGAGGTTCACGCCGAGGGTCCGTTGCCAATCGGACAGCGGACTCTCGCCGACGAGTCTTCCGCCAGCGCCGATCCCGGCGTTGTTGACGACGAGGTCCGGCTCGCGGCCGAACCAGGACCGCGCCTGCTTCCCGAGCTCGGCAACATCGTCCACAATGGACACATCGCAGGGGATGGCGACCGCGTTCTCGATCATCTTCGCGGTTTCTTCGGCCGCTTCGAGGTTGATGTCCGCGCAGACGACGCGGCCGCCGCGGCGAGCGAGCTCCGCCGCGATCGCCCTGCCGATCCCGCTGCCCGCGCCGGTGACGACGGCATGTGCTCCGTGGGTCCGTTTGGTCATGCCGCCCTCACGATCGCCGGAAGGTTCCCGGTGAGGAAGCGGCAAGCCCGCTCCATCGCCGGTGCCGCTTCGGGGACGAAGCGGGTCAAGGCCTGGAAGACGTGCATCTGGCCGGGGACCACGTCGAGTTCGCAGTCGGCTCCCGCGCGACGCAGGGCCCTGGCGAGCTCGATGGCGTCCGCGGCGAGCATTTCGAGCCCGCCCGCCTGGATGATCGTCGGCGGGAAACCCTTGATGTCGTCGAAGGCGAAACGCAGCCGCGCCGATTCGAGATCGGCGTCCACTGTGTACAGACCGACCAGCCGCGCGGCCGCGGCGGCGGAGATCATCGGGTCCGGGCGCATGCGTTCTCGTTGGGCGGCGAGCCCGAAGGTCACGTCGAACAACGGCGAAAAGAGTGCCAGCGCCGCGGGTGGTTCACGGCGTTCCCGGATCAGCTGCGCGGCGAGATCGACCGCGAGATGCCCGCCCGCCGAGTCGCCCGCGACGAGGATCCGCCGATATCCCTGGGCGAGAAGCCGGTCGTAGGCCGCGCGGACGTCGTCGGCGGCGCTCGGGAAGCGATGCCGGGGCGCGAGCCGGTACTCGCAGGCGAAGACCGGCAGCCCGGTGCCGGCGGAGACCCGCGTGGTCAGACCGCGATGCGTGCGCGCCGAGCAAAGGGCGTAACCGCTGCCGTGGAGGTAGAGGACCACGGCGTTGCCCTCGGACACCTCGGGCGCGCGGACCCACTCGCCGCGGATGCCGGGCTCGACGCGGCTCCCCTTCAACGGCGGCGAGGCCAGCCACAAACTGCTCGCGATGAAAGCCCGGGAAAACGCGACGCCCGCGCGGTTGGCCGGGATCGCGTTGGCGATCGGCCGCACGAAAGCGGACGTCAGCGCGGAGGCCAAACCGGCTCGCAGGCCATTCTGCGGTCGCATGCCCTCAGAATGAATCTGAGGGCACCTGCTGTCAAGATGGAGCAGTGACCGCGTCCCGCCGCTACAGCGGCAAAACCGCCGACGAACGCCGCGCCGAACGACGGCTGGCACTCCTCGGCGCCGCACTGGAGATCTGGCAGGAACAGGGCTGGGCGGCGGTCACCATGCGCGGCGTCTGCGCGCGGGCGAACCTGACCGACCGGTACTTCTACGAGAGCTTCGCCAACCGCGACGCGCTGCTCGCCACCGCCTGGGAACAGGTCCGCGACGAAACCCTGCGGATGGTCCTCGACGCCGTCGCCGCCCACATCGAGGAACCCGCGCTGGACCAGCTCCGCGCCGCTGTCGACGTCGTCGTGCACCACGTGCAGGAAGAGCCGTCGCGCGCGCAGATCCTGTTCGGCGACCACGCGGGCAGCGCGGTGCTGGAGCAACTGCGGCGGCAGACCGTCCAGGAGACCACCGGCCTGCTGATCGACCTGGCGCGGCCGCATCTGAAACCGGACGTGGACGGGCTGGAGTTCCGGGTCAACGTCCTGCTGGGCATCGGCGGCTTCGTGGAGATCATGCTCGCGTGGCGCTCCGGGCTGCTCGACGCGGACGCGGACACACTCGTCGAGCACCTCACGGGAGTGGGCACCTCGCTGTCCCGGATGTTCCTCAAGGGTGACACCAACGGGTGAACTTTCTGGGTGCTCTCCGCGCCAGTCCCGAAATGCGTCAGGGCCTCATCCGGAGTGTTCCGAATGAGGCCCTGACCTGCGGAGCCGCCTAGGGGAATCGAACCCCTGACCTATTCATTACGAGTGAATCGCTCTGGCCGACTGAGCTAAGGCGGCGGACACCGGGCTCGCACCCGATGACGGAGCCAAGTGTAGCGGAGGCTTGAACGTCACCTTCGAGGGCCACCGTCGTTAAGGTCCTATGACGCCGGTCTCAGTCCCCCAAGATCGGCCCATCCCCCACTGGAGGACCTGTTCATGCGGCAACGACTGCCCCGTGTGCTGGCGCTTCCGGCCGCCGCGGCCCTGCTTCTGCTGACCGCGGCCCCGGCGACCGCCCAGACGATCCCGACCACGCCGATCCCCGATCCGGCGAATCCGGGACAGCCGCCGATGTCGGCGCCGATCGGGCCGCAGCCGCTGGGCAAGGCGGTCGGTGACGCGGGGGCGGCGCTCGGTGTGCTGCGGCTGCTGCCGAACGCGGTGCCGACCAGCGCCATCCTGCCCGGCGCGGGCGAGTTGCTGCCGAAGCAGTCGGCGCTCGAAGCCGGGATGGGGCTTTCCAGCGCGCAGGCGAACTCCGAGGCCTACCTGAACTACGAAAAGTCGATCGCGCAGTCGTCGCCGTTCGGCCTGTCCGCGGCGGGCAACGCGCCGCAGACGCCGGGCAGCCTCGTGCAGACGGCGCTGCCGGACAACCCGAAGCCGATCAGCGGCGGCCTCAACGCGCCGAAGAACCCGCTGTTCAACCTCGGCCTGCTCAACGGTGAGGCGCACGCGCGCTGGAGCCCGACGCTCGGGCCGTGCGTCGGGACGATCGCCGATTCGAGCACGTCGATCGCGAACCTCGCGCTGCTGCCGACCATCCCGAACATCCCGGGTGCCGACCAGCTGACACAGGCTTCGGACCAGCTCAAGGCGGGCCTGTCCGCTCTCGGCCCGCTGGCGAACCTGGGCGGCCTGCTGTCGGGCACCAGCACCAGTGCCGACGGCAAGGGCGCGGTGCTGAGCCTGCCGAACACGCTGTCGTCGCGTTCGGTCGTGCGGCTGGTCGACATCCCCGGCTCGAAGAACAAGGCAGTCGAGTCGACGTCGACCCTGCAGGCGGCCAACATCGAACTGCTGAAGGGCACGCCGCTCGGCCTGACGATCAAGGTCGCCAGCCAGCCGACGCTGCGGGTCACCTCGACCGGTGAGAAGAAGACGTCGAAGGTCGAGTACAGCGCCCCGGTGCTGCAGATCGTCCGCGGTGACAAGGTGCTGTTCACCCTCGACGCGAACAACCCGACCAAGGACATCCCGATCGGGATCCCGCTGCCGTCGCTCAAGCAGGTTCCGGGCTTCGACCAGCTGAAGAACGTGCCGGTGATCGGCGGGCTGGCCGAGATGCTGAACGGTGCCACCAAGCAGCTTCCCGGCGGCGAGGCCGGGAACGGGCTCACCCTCGACATCGGCGTGCTGAAGCTGTCGATCGCCGGGCTGAACCAGAGGTCGAGCGACATGACCTCGCCGTTCAAGGGCTTCCAGATGGGCGCCTCGGCGCGGCTGCTGGACCTGCAGATCCTGCCGACGACGGCGCTGCAGAAGGCGCTGCCGCCGGACGCCGCGAAGAAGCTGCCTTCGTCGCTGGCACAGGTGTCGCTCGGCGAGCAGATCGCCAGGGCGTACGCGCCCACCGGTGGTGTCGAGTGCGGGACGGCTCAGGCGCCCCCGGCCAACAACGGTGGTGCGGCGCCGAAGGGGCCGGTCAAGAACCTGGCGTACACCAACGCCGCCTACGACACGGTGCCGATGTTCTGGTCGGGCACGGCGATGCTGCTGATCGGTGTCGTTCTCGTGGCCGCCATGCCGGGACGTCGCCGGCTCGCCGTGGTTCCGGTTCCGGTCGCGAAGAAGTCGCCGGGGTTCAAGCCTTCGCCGCGGCCGCGCACTCTGGACTCGGAGGACTAGACGGGGCGAGGAGGGTGATGAACGGTCCTTTCACTCCCGGGTGAAGGGACCGTTCGTACCTCCTGATCGCTCTTCTGTAGTCAGGAGCCTTCGCCGCTCGGATGCTTCGACGCGGCGGGGGCCCTGTCGCTTCTTCGTGACTGTGTGGATTTTGGTGCGTTGGATGACCAGGAATCCACACAGTGGCCGGTTCGCCTCCCCGCGCTCGCGGCTTCGCACACTTTCCCGGCCCTGCGGCGCGAGG
>Ga0307518_10002210_pt1 | contig 14240 bp, 5 predicted proteins | sample 25_EM_MG_FD_203889 | JGI IMG/M metagenome (GOLD analysis project Ga0307518, IMG submission 203889) | Populus trichocarpa ectomycorrhiza microbial communities from riparian zone in the Pacific Northwest, United States - 25_EM | ecosystem: Host-associated > Plants > Roots > Unclassified | place...
GTTTTATAAAACTGTATATTTGATGCCTAATATTTTATTAGTTTCATGTTTAAATGTTTCAAATTCAATTCAATTTATTAAGTTAGTAAATTTTATTTTTTTTATTTCAATACTTCTCATTATCTCTTACATGTGACAAAACTGAGTTTCAATAAAGATTATATATAAAAAAATAAAATTACATATTTGATATCTAACTTTTGTTTTTTCTATTTTTCATATCTATTTATTATAAAATATATAATATAAATCATATCCTCAGACCTCACCTAACAGTTTAAGTTATTGGGTTGAGATGATTCTTTGACATGATATCAGAGTCTTGATGACTAAACTGTTACGAGTTCAAATCTCACCATCCCTATTTATTTGATAAAAATTAAGTATAAGATAATGTAAGTTTGTTCAAATTTCAAGTTCAAAAGGTTTTCACCAAGAAAATATTATTTAACATTAACAGTTTTTTATTACAAAAAAAAAAGAAAATAAAAACTTGATAAAAGAATCTCTAAAACATCCATAGAAGGAGGAGAATTAAATTGAATCTCGAGAAACCTCTAAAAAATCCGGTGGGCCATTGTAAAAAAAGAGATTAAAATGCTCCATCAACACTTCACCGGAAAGGAACAGCCAAGAGTCCCTGAAAGGGAAACACATTCTTAAAGAAAGAGTCCCTTTGACGCAACAAAATTGCTCTCTCCATTGTCCTTTTCTTGACCCTCTCTCTCATTAATAATATTATTATTATTACTGTTGCTGCTGTTATCCGACAGGCCTGGTCGGTCACTGGTCCTATTGTCGGAGAAGCAGCTCCATGTCAAGATTTGATTTGGTGCTTGAAGGCGATGGCGTGGATACCTCCTCTTCTTGCCAATTGAAGGCGTTCATTCGTTAATAATGCAAGAGAGTCGTCCTCCTAGCTAGCTCCCCTTTCTACGAAACATGTTACCGAAAGAGCGAGTTTTTGTTTTTTATTTATTTATTTATTTCTTTATTATTATTTGCTCCGAAAGCTATCTCATGTGATTTCTTACAGCTTGGATGTGGATTTTATGATGCCAGAGATCAATAATGAATGAATCATTATAAAATCAGAAATAATACCTTACACTAGCCCTAATCTCTAACACTATTTACATGTAAGATCGTCGTCGTCGTTGTCCGAAGGGCTAAGCATAACTAATTGGGATAATATTAATTTATGCTACTGCATGCTCCACAAAACTAAAGATGTCTTACCAAATGTTAGAGACGACTTAATGAAGATTTTTTTTTGGATTTAAGGAAATCTCATCTCTTGAAAAACGTACTTTGTGGGCTCAGGTAAGTGAGTAAAACCCCGACTGTCCCAGGCTCTTAAAAAAGATGCACGTCCTGACTCGAACTCGAGACTTGCTGTACAGATCTCAAGTCTTTTGCTATCACGTCACGCCTCTTGGGACCCACTTAACGAAGAAGCTAACATGAAAACACTCCTTACCGTCAAATAAAATAAAATCATCATCCAAATAGCCAAATATATACCATACCAGCTGAGTGATCTGCAAGCAATTATATGGCAGGAGGTAATAATAATCTGAGATCTGGGCCAGAGAGGAGGAGCTAGAGAGGGAGAAGTGGCATGTTCATGACCCATGGAAATTGCCAATCATGCAAGAGACAGCAATTGCATTAATTTGGGATGGAACAGCTTCGACACTTGCCCATCAATTAAGGGTGTGAGGAAGCCAGCTCAATATTCATTGTAAGCGCACAAAACTAGGAGGCATGTGGGAAGAATGTAGTTACTCGTATGTTATTCATGGAATTGAATTTGTTTATATAAATATATTTAATTTATTAATAAAAATATATTTATTTTTAATATTCATTAAGTATTTTATTAATAAATCTTATATTTTATTAATGAATCTAGACTAAAGATAAAGTTATTAAGACGAAATGTTTCACAAAAGAAATATTATAATTATAATATTACTATTGCATCAAAGCATTCTTCTTAAAATGTTTATGATCAATATTATATTAAAACTGTATATTAATTAAAGCTGTTGAGACTAGTACATATTATGTTATTTCTTTTATGAAAGGAAACAATTGTTATCCTGGATATATTAAGGTAGTATTTGGAATTATTGTAATAGTTGTTTTTCAAAGTATTTTTCGTTTGAAATGCATTAAAATAATGCTTATTTCATTTTATTTCTTAAAATTTATTTTTTACATGAACATATCAAAACATTTTAAACTCATAAAAAATTAATTTACAGCAAAAAATTCAAGAATTTTGAAAGCGCTTTTCGAACGCAAAAACAAACACACCCTGAAAAGTGCTAGCTCTAGTTTAGAAGAGAGAGATTGTTAGGGAAATTTAAAAAATCTTATAAATTGATAAAATATAAATTTACCCCTTGAATAGTATCCATATATTAATTCTGAATAATTTTAGAAATTAACTCAATCAAGTCCTTGATTTTCTAGGTCTAAAAATATAATCCATATATTAATTATATTCTAGTCCTTACTTTCTAAAATATATTGTAATCAAATCAGACTTAATTAAATCATTCTAGTTTAATTTCTAACTAATAGTTCTTAATGTGTGTGACTCATTAAGTTCATAACATGTTGACCCAAATATAAATTATAATTCTAATTAAATAAAATTAAACAAATTAAAGAATTTAATTTATTATCAATTCAACAAATGATTAATTTATATTTGAAGATCAAGTGCATCGTTTAGCAACGTGCCATAATTCTCCAAATATTTGAAAAGTCATTAGTGGTTTGACTTAACTTTTCAGTGACTGGTTTCTCAATATAATTAATATCCTTTCATCAGTGATGTTCTGATTTAACATTAAAGTATATAGTATATCTATCATGTTAAATCATGTTTTTTCTCTATATAATAGTCATTGATCGTTTGAATAAGTTTGAAACCTTTTTTCAAACATCATTCCACATTGATCAAATATTTCTTAGTCAATACTATTTGAGAACAGATGAAATATTTTCTCTAATTCATACAGGGTGATGAATCCTCTCATGATCACTCAAGTATCTTTATATAGTTTATGTTATATCCAATGTCTACCCTTTCGTTACCTCGATTAAGATAACATGTAACATGATCAAATCATAACATTCTCTATATAAGATAACTTAGTGATCTCAAGTCTAAGGATCACTTACACAACCATCATGTAAGCCTTTCCATAGACATAAATGATCTCTCTATATGAAATTCTCATGCAGACCAGTTCAATGTAAATGTCTTATGACAAACATCTACATATTAGTTCTAAGTATCCCTTATACTTCAGCTTATGAGAACAAGTGCTTCATTTCATAAAAAAAAGAACATAATATGTATCAGTCTTTACGAATCTAATAAATATCCAGTATTTAAGAGTGCATCGACCATTAAGATTTTAGGAACAATACTTTAATGCAATAGGAATTTCATAATTATAACAACATTATAATTTCATTTGCAAAATATTTTTATCCCATGAACTTTATCTTTACTTTAGATTCATAAATCAAATATTAGATTCACTAATATAATATTATATGAATATTAAAGATAGATTAAGCCTTCATTAATAATAAATATATACTTACATGAATATAATAATACCACGTGTAACCAACCGAATGACAACAATGCATATTAAACTAACAAATTACATATAATATGCTTCTCTCTCAAGATACAACAATCCATTAGAATTTTTGGATGTTGCAAAAATTTTCCAAACCTTTTAATCATTGTTTTTGCTCACTTAAGTTAATAAAAAAGAAAGGTCCTAAATTATGTGTAGAGATATATGAGTGATTAAGTAAAACAAGAAAGTATTTTTAAGAATTTCTTATGGTGAGAAAATTATGCATTTTTCATCCTAAATACACACACACACACAATAAAGGTATTAGCTACCAAATTATTTTAAAAAAATTAAAAAATTAATTTAATCATAACGGCTAAGTTAATAAAATTTATTAATTATTAAAAAAAAATTATCATTAATTATAATTTTATATCAAGATTATAACATTCCCTTATATGATTTAAAGTTATCCATATATATAATGGATAAAATAAAAACGAGCAATTAATGTTGTGTAATAGGTATTAGGTACATTCAAGGCTTGAAACTATATTTACTGTTAATAAGTCTTAACTTGAAGAACCATAGTAACTAAGATGTTTTGAACTAGGTTATTTGGACTAAGTTTAAACTTATTATACACAGTGATTTTAAGGTATTATCAGTATTGTACTTTTTGTGGTCATGTACACATATCTTGTCTTTTAAGTGTCTTTAAAGAGTTGTCCAAGTTCTTACAATGGCGACCCCACCACCACACTAACTTAGGTGAATCATCCAAGGATATTTTGTGACCAACATATCGTAAAAACGTTTGTATTTGGATTCATTTAGAGACTAATTCTTCATAATTGTCACAATAAAAAGCTTATTATCATAAAAAAAAGGGACCTAGGATCACCCCGTAAAATATATATATAATATTTTTGCTCTCTCCAATTACCCAATATTTTTGTTTTTACCTATTGAACTTCATTCATAGGATTGACATATATTCGAATAAAAATTTTCACTATTGATGATTAATTTAAAGGTTTCAATTCCATTTTTCTTGATGATTGAATAACTCATTGGTGCACTAAACATTTAGTGAGCGAATCCGCATTGTTGTTTTTAGACTTGAAAAAATTCAAAGAATAACACCATGAGACATCAAGTGTCTAATAGATTTATGTCTAACGGTCATATGTCTTGTTTTTTTCACCAAAACTTTTACTCTTAGCCTTAGCTATAGTAGCTGGTTATCACAATGTATTGATATAGATTGTATTGGTTTATATACAAATGTTATATCAATTAATTTTTTTTTTTTTGAAGTCACCCAACTTCTAAACTAGTAGCATCTAAGGCAACAATTCTACTTCCATGGTTAAACAAGTAGTTATATCGCAATTGCAATGATAATATCCCATTCGGCTTCGGTTAAAAAGATCATACAAAATAAAATAAACTTAAGAATTCTATATGGGTTTATATCAAAACCAACAAATCATAAACAAACAAAGACAATATCCCAATTAGGTCTTCACTTAACACAACAAAATTGCACATTGACATTGTCTTTTTTATTTTTCTTCTCAAAATTGGCCCACATGAGACTTACAATGCCTTTATCAATCTTGAAATTGGACCATTAAAAATCTTAGCTTGACAAATCAAAACAAATTACATGGGCACTTAACAATGCAATTCAACAACTAAAAGAAATAATAACAATAATTAGAACTAAAAGTAAATATAAAAAAAATAAGGTTTTAGAAGAAGCCTCCGATTGTAACACATAGTAGCGATATTCTTAGAGAGAAAAAGCTTTACATATAATTCGTTTCTCTTCTAAGATACAAAAATTAGTTTGAATTTTTTTATGCAACAAAAATTTTCCTAACCTTTTAATCACCCTTTTTGTTCACTTGAGTTAATAAAATATAAGAAAGGAAGTGTAGTGAAACTTGAGAGGAATATAAAAAAGAAAGATCTTAAATTATGTGCAGAGATATATCAAAGACTAGGTAAAATAAATAAAGTAATTTTAAGAAATTTTAATGGTAAGAAAATGATGTACTTTTCATCATATAAACATGCCATATATATATATATATATATATATATAAGTAGCAGTTATCAAATATATTATAAAATAATTAAATCATAACGAATAAGTCAATAAAACTTATTAATTATTAAGAATAACTATCGTTAATTATAATTTTAAATCAAGATTCAAACACATCATACTTACTGCTAATGTTTTTAGATGATCCTAAGGAGCATCAAGTTGACCTAAGCATTGACCTAAGCATTGGCTCTAATGCCTCACACTCTTTTGTTGAAAAGAAGGTAACTCACTATTAAAAAATTGGAAAATATTAATGCAATATTTCATTGGTGTTTAGTAAAAAACTTTGACAATATTTTAATTATTGATGAAATTTCTAACATAAACCTGTCATCGACAAGTTGCTCGTCAGGAATTGTCATTATGTCGACAAGCTCTGTTGGTGAAAAAAAATGCTAATGAAATATTGGTATAAAAAAATTAGATTTTACCATCCATTTTCAGTCGGTAAGTCAGTACCGATTCCATTGAAAATACCCAAATCTTCTGTAACTTTCTAACTAAATACGTGTGAAGCTGCTGACAGAAATGCTTATGAAATAGAGCTGTTCATCGATGATTCCGTCGGTGTTTTCATTTTTTTTTGTTAGATGTTATATTCTCTTAGACAACCTAAAATACAACAATAACAAGAAGAAGAAGAAGCATTTTCAAGCCAATATTTGTTCACATTAAACCCACAACCACAACAAAACATACTTGTGGAATTATTGAAACAATGAACACATCTAAAAAATAGATAAAACATTATTCAAAAGATATAAATGTAATAATTATAAAGTATCAACAAATATTTTATACAATTTCAATTTTATAAAACAATGAAACATCACATCTAAATTAATTAAAAATATTTTAATCAGAATCCTCCTCTTAATGGTAATCAAACAATTTAAGTCAAAGTTCAGTTGGGTCTAAGAAGAAGATGTGTTATATATGCATGGAAAGCTAAGTAGATTAATGTCAAACATTAATTAAGCATTTTAATAATGCAAATAGTAAGGCAAATGTGTTGCTCACATCAACTAGGTCTTGTTCTGAATGGATAAATCTTGTCAGGGCTTCAAGGGTGGTTTTGCTTGATGTTGTGTGGAACCTATCAGTGGAAAGACAAGTCATCAGTCATGCCTACAGGCTAGCTTGATATTCATAATTTATTCACTTAAAACTTTTTCAACTTAAATTAATACATTTTAATTATTATCAATTCCACAAATATTAATTTTCACCAAATTTTCAACTTAATAATAAATTGCCAAAACATTCATTAAATTACTTATTATTTCTACATTTATAATATACATCAGCTATAAAATCAAACTCAATTTCATCAAATAACAAATCAAATCAACTTCCCCCCAAATATCAAATGAACCCTAACATACAAATCATGTACTAATACAATAAAATTATTTAGAGAAAATCTATAAAACATTTAAATATAAAAGTAAACAACAAATAATATAAACAAGTTTTAATAAATTAACTTAAAACATAAATATTGAATTACAAAAAATAAATAGATATATTAACTTGGTGGTGTGAAACTTGATAAAAAAATAAAACCAAGAGATAAAAATTGATGTTATTAATAAATATTGGTCGACATCCATGAGTTGGGTGGTTGGATATGCAAGAGGGTTGCCAAAATTGAAGAGATTTGAAAAGGGGGCTGTTGATACAATTATACATCATTGCAACGATGAAGGACAATACAGCTGTTATAATCCATTTTTAACCTTCAATTTTTACTGTATTTTAAAATTTTAAAATATAATTTTTATGCAATTTATTTAATTTACCGTTATTTCATGATTTTTGACATCTTTGTTTATTATTTTGTGTAGGCTTTTATAATAAAATAAAAAATAAAAAAGGTTACGAGGTGAAATAATAAGCAAAGAAAAAAATAGGGAATAAGATGATGTAATACTAAGAGGAATTACATAAATAAGAAAAAGAAAAATAAATTGGAATTCAAACAAAACATGAAAATTGTAGGTAGAGATTCTACACAGTCAAGAAAAATAAAAACTATGTTAATCTTTAACCATAGAATTTCTCAATTAAAAATCCACATTCAAGGAAATAATATAAAATCTCTCAATATTATTTTTTTAATTTTGATTTTTTTAATAAAAATCTCATCAATATAAATAGCGAAAAAAAAACCCCTAGAGAGGATAGATTATCCAACTATAGATAGAGATAGGAAAAACAAAGATACTCCAAAAAACAGTTATCAAAGAAACTCCCCTTTGAGTGTTATTTGTTTGTTATCATCTTTATTAAGAAAACAAATACACGAACTATCATTAAATAATGCGTTTGATTCTCATTCTACTAATATCCAAAAGAAAAAAAAAGGTTTTTACTTTGTTTTTATAGATAGAAACACTATAAAGCTAAGTGTACCTATCATAAAAGGAGGTCATATGGACAAAATTAAATTAGTTGTAGAGAATGATGCAGCATGGTTGTCGTTGTTTTTTTAAAATATTTTTAATTTAAAAATATATTAAAATAATATATTTTTTTATTTTTTAAAAATTATTTTTGATATCAGTGCATCAAAATGATCTGAAAACACAAAAAAATATTAATTTAAAAAAAATAAAGAAATAATTTTTTTTAAAATTTTTTTTAAATATTTTTAAAATACAAAAACAAATATAATCAGATAGATATAATAGATATTGCGATGGTATTCAAGGGGAAGGAGGCTAAGGGTTGGGTATCAACTTTGAAGCCACGAAGCACATTAGTGCTGGTAGATGAAGGCATGGAAAATGTGCATTTGAAGGATTCAAGAAAGGTCTTCGTTGAAATGACTTTAGGAAAAAAAAAAAAAAAATCCCCTTTTACTTTTTGATGTACTTTTATGTGCCCTCATTCAAGCATTGATTTATCCGGGTCCATATACTTGACAATGACAATGACAATGTTAATGTTGTCTTTGATTGCAAAATAGTTACTTACTTTATCTTGGTAAGATGATACGTGGAAAAGGGTTATCTTGATGATGGAAGTACTCAATGTTTTTGAAAGTAAAAACACACATTGATCTTATTAGCACTTGGTTGAGTTTCATGAAATATGACGTTGTGGCTTCGACATGTTAATATTTAAAAAACCAACAAGTCATATGAGTGTTTCATGAATAAATTAACCATATTAAGATTGATTGTCATTTTACTCGTCATCATCTCAAGCATTATATCATTACTTTGCTTTTTGTTTATTCTTTTTCGCAGATTGCAGATTTTTTTAGGAAGTTGTATTCTATTTCTCATTTTTGTTTTCCAATTGACAAACTCTTAATAATTGTAACTGCTGCATTATGAGTTTAAGGAAAAATATTAAAAAATATAAGTTATTTTGTTTTATTTATTAAGAATCTAATAGTATTCTTATTTTGTTTTCAGTTTAGCCTATATATAATCTCTTTGTATTTAGGTTAAACTTATTCCTTCAATGCAAAATCAATGAAACTCTAACCTTCTCCTCTCTTATTTTTGTATTTCTTTTATTTATTTGGATTGTTTAACACTTGAAATATTACATTATAGACCAATATTGATACTACTTAAAAACGTATTTCTCTTATATCCTAGATTCTTTGTTGTGCAAATTGATATGATTGAACACAATACTAATATTGAATATTGCAATGCATCATTTTTTGAGCATCTGTTTACTATGAAGATCAACGATAAAAGGATCACGTATAAATCGCATGAAATGTATATTAGCGATGATAATGATACTGATGATCTTGATGTTTCATAATGATATAAAGAGTAACAAATTCTAGGTTGCAATCAGGTTTTTAAGAAGAAATTACGTAATATACTAAAAGGGCTCAGTGCCCCGTGTTACTGTTTACATAGACATAAGACACTGTGAATTGAAGTAGTGTAATGACAGTCCAACCCTTGACACAAAGAGTTGCAAAGGCAGCGAGGGAGGAGTGGGTTGTCTTTTCGCTTGGGTGCATTTGGCATTGAAAGGATGGTTGGAGAGAAAATGACCAGCACAAGTTTTAGTGGGGCTGCAAGCCCTGGGGAGTGGGCACTTGGCGATGGTACTACCCACGCAAGGACACCTGGCGCTTGGGCTGCCCGGCCCTTGTGCGGGACAAACCCGAGCACCACCTGGTGCTTGGGTGGCTCCAATGCGCTGGGCAGACCCCAGCACCACATGGCGCTTGGGTCTTGGCAAAAGACCCGATTGGCTATGACAGTCTAGCGCCACGTGGCCCTTGGAAAAACCTGAGCGCCACTTGGCGCTTGGACGACTCCAATATGAGGGGCAGACCCAAGCGCTACCTGGCGCTTGGGTCTTGGCAAAAAGCTCGATTAGCTATGGCAACCCAACCGCCACGTGGTGCAAGGGCAACCCAACCGCCACATGGCGCTTCCCATTGTTATTAGAATATTATTACTTATAATAAAAATAGTATTATTTATACCACAATTGATAATATTTATAACATAAATAATACTATTTTTTATAGTAATCCTTTTAATTATAATAAAAATTAAAATATTTATACAACAAATAATACTATTTTTTATGGTAATACTTTTAATTATAGTAAAAATTAAAAGATAATCGGGCTCTTTGCCATGACCCATGCGCCACGTGGCGCTTGGGTGGATACAATGCGCTGGGCAGACCCCAGCGCCACCTGGCGTTTGGGTCTTAGCAAAAGGCTCAATTGGCTATGGTAGCCCACAGCCACGTGACGCTTAGGAAAACCCGAGCGCCACTTGGCTCTTGGGCGGCTCCAATGCTTGGGGTAGACCCAAGCGCTACTTGGCGCTTGGGTCTTGGCAAAAAGCCCAATTGGCTATGGCAGCCCAACCGCCACGTGGCGCTTCCCATTGTTATTAGAATATTATTACTTATAATAAAAATGGTATTATTTATACCACAACTGATAATATTTATAACAAAAATAATACTATTTTTTACAGTAATCCTTTTAATTATAATAAAAATTAAAATATTTACACCACAAATAATACTATTTTTAATAGTAATACTTTTAATTATAGTAAAAATTAAAAGATAATTGAGCCCTTTGCCGTGACCCATGCACCACGTGGCGCTTGGGCACACCAGAGCGCCACCTAACGCTTGGGCGGCTCCAATGCGAGGGGCAAACCCAAGTGCCACCTGGCGCTTGGGTCTTGGTAAAAGACCCGATTGATATGGCAGCCCCATCGCCGTGTGGCGCTCGGGTCCGGATGCGTTCGCGCCAACCCCAAGTTTGGTCCGAACGCGTCTGCGCCCAACCACATGTGTGTTTATATAATAATGTGTGTTATAAATATTTTTTTTCTTATAATTCAAAGTGTTCATATCAAAAATATTATTATTTGTGTTCTAAATATTATTACTTTTATTATAACTTGAAGTTTTGATATAAAAAATATTATTATTTGTGTTGTGATCATCCTTGAAATTCTTAATATAATTATTTATGTTATAAATATTATTATTTTTATCATAATTAATATTATTAATAAAATAATTAATAAATTTGAAAAACATTATTATTAATATTTTAAAAAATATTATTTATGTTATAATTTTTTTTATTTTTTTTTATGATTAAAAGTATTAATATTAAAAATTGTATTATTATTTTTATTTTTATTATGATTAAGAATATTAATATTAAAAATAATATTATTTGTGTTATAATTATTTTTATTTTTATTATAATTAAGAGTATAAATATGAAAAATAATATTATTTTTGTTATAATTATTTTTATTTTTATTATAATTAAAAGTCTGGGCGCATCCATGTCCACCCCAAGTGGGGCTGAACACAGCCACACCCAAACCCAAGTTGGGTCGGACGCGTCCACGCCCAATCTCAAGTTGGGTCGGGACGCATCCACACCCACCCCCCAAGTTGCGTCTGGATGCGTCCGCACCCAACCACATGTGTTAATATAATAATGTATGTTATAAATATTATTTTTTTCTCTTATAATTCAAAATGTTTAGATAAAAAATAGTATTATTTATGTTATAAATATTATTATTTTTATTATAACTCAAAGTATTGATATAAAAAATATTATTGTTTGCTGTAATCATCCTTGAAATTCTTAATATAATTATTTATGTTATAAAAAAATATTATTGTTTATATTATAAATTTTTTCAATAGTTTTTATGAAAATAAAAAATAAGCCCGCCGTGTAGCACGGACATCCAACTAGTTTAGACTAAATGTAAAGCTAGATAAAAAAAAAAAAAACAACAAAAAAAACTAGAATGAAAGCTGATTTCCGTAGCAATAAATATACTTTATTATTCACTATAATATTGAAGTTACATATATGACTTTGGCGGAAAAAATATAAATATGATTGGTCTTGAATCAGGGATATTTTACTATTTTTACACTGTGTATTAATTATTATTGATTTGTTTGAGATATTTTTATTTATTCAACATTTTAATAAAAAGTAAAATAACCAAAATACTCCTAAAAAAAAATCAATAGTTCCAGTTACCTAAGGTGTTTAGGTATTTAAGTATTTTTTTTTTATACATAGTAGAATTACACATGATATTACTTATTAACAATAGTAATAATAATGATTTTAATCCTTATTTTTTGAATTGATATTTTTTTTCTAAATCTTTTTGTATGACTGATTTTTTTTTTCAATTTTATTCTTTAATATTTAATTTATTGGAATTGGATTTCATAATTTTTTTTTAAATTAGATGCTTTGGGGCTAATGACATCGGTCAATAATTTAAAAAGTGAACATAATTTTTTTTAAAAAGCTTAATAATTCTCTTTATTTTTTATCGGATTATTTCAGTAACATAATATGAGCCACATGTTTAGCATGATATCACGTGTTAGCTTAGTCCTAATTAACGGAGCTTAGTCCTAATTAATGTTGTTACACATTTATCATGTCAAAAAAAATTATTCAGATAGTAAAGTACAAATACCAAAACTAGTTTGTAAATAAAAGCTATATCTCTATTACATCTATTAGAATTTCGTTTGCTATTGCATCAATTTATAAGCTTGTAATTCACTCAATAGATGTTGATGAAAGAGAGATATATATAGTGTCTTATCAAATCTAATTAATGCTTATTTCAATAGAAACATAATATATGCAAACTTATCAAATCTCTTAATTTAATTGTCTGATAGATTTAATAAGGTAATGGTGTCTAATGGCTATGTTATTAACAATGCAAATTAATGCTTATATAGAAAGTTCGAGCATGGTGTTTGTGTAATTACTTACTTAGGCTGTGTTTATTTCCTGAAAAGTGGTTTCCGGAAAACCACTTTCTAAATTTTCCTGTGTTTGTTTGCCATTAGAAAAATTAATCAACGGAAAACATTTTCCGGTCAACGGAAAATACTTTCCAGTCAAAAGAAAATTTGGTTCGGTTTCCAGGAAAGTGTTTTCCTTTTATTTTGGACGGAAAACACAAAAATTTAGAAATGTCATAGTATTTGTTGATTATATCAAATTTTATCCTTAAACTTTTGATTGCTATAAATATTTTATTTTGAATATTTATTTTTCAATTTCATCCCTTAGAATTTAATTTTTATATTAACTTTGGTCCTCATTTTTATAATTGTTATTTGCTTTTCCCTTATCATTTTTTAATTGAAATTTTTTATCTATCAAATGTGATCCTCATTCTTTTGATTGTTACTAATTTTATTTGAAATAATTTATGAAATGTTAATTATTATTGTTTTAATTTCTTCATCTTTCAATTTTTTTATTTTTTAGATTTGATCTCTATTATTTTGATTATTATTTATTTTATTTGAGATAATTTATGAAATTATATGTTTTTTCAATTTCATTCTCATTCAACTTTTTAATTTGTAAGATTTGTTCCTTATTATTTTAATACTTGAGAAAAATAAAACATTAATAAGTTATTTTTCAGCTCATTTTCCATGACATAACCAAACACTGGAAAGTGTTTTCCAACTTATTTTCCATTACACTACCAAACATCGGAAAAAAATTCACTTTCCCGGAATTCATTTTCCAAAAGGAAACTACTTTCCAGCAAACAAACGGGGCCTTAGATGTTGATAACTTGTTAAACAAATTTGCATATCAAGGTCTATCATAGGGTAAAAATATTATAGCATGTCTTAATTAATTTTTTACCCTCTTATTTTAAAAAAATTAAAAAATACTATTTTTTAAAATGTATTTTTTATGCAATTTAATTAATTTGCATTTATTTCATGATTTTTTACCCTTTTGCTTATCTTATTCATATTGATGATTTTATTTTTTAAAGAAATCAAAGAGATAGAAACAACAAAAAATAAAAAAGATTAGTGAGTGGAATGATAAGCGATTAAGGAAAAAGATACCAAAATAAACATGATAGTCTTGGCCCCTCTTCAAAAAACTAAAAGATAATTGGATAAGAATAAAATAAATAATAGGAGAAGGGAAAAGAAGATAAAAT
>Ga0307518_10002211_pt1 | contig 14240 bp, 8 predicted proteins | sample 25_EM_MG_FD_203889 | JGI IMG/M metagenome (GOLD analysis project Ga0307518, IMG submission 203889) | Populus trichocarpa ectomycorrhiza microbial communities from riparian zone in the Pacific Northwest, United States - 25_EM | ecosystem: Host-associated > Plants > Roots > Unclassified | place...
AGGTTTTATTTGTCATTTTATTTGCCTCGTAACATTTAAAAAAACAAAAAAAGTTGATGAGCGAGGTTGTAAAAAACTTCAATGGATCTTAGACTTTAACAATTGATAAATGGCGGGTTCTCTTGTGCATCAACAGAACAAAATTATCGATATACTTCGGAGACAATAATATATATTTAAGTTTAATTGTTCAGAAAAATAAGAAAGTAAAAATATCAAGAGGATAAAATAAATGTTTTGTTGTGTGCAGCGTAGAAATGAGTGTTTTTAGAAGTGGAGATGTCTCCAAAGTAGAGAGTTGCTTATGAGTATACTGAAGAGATGAGTGTTCTCTCCGTCCGTGTCTTCTTTGTGATCTCCTCTAATATTTTATTTTGTTGGCGATTGAAACCATTTTAAAACATGAAGATTAGATGTTAGAGCAGCTGGAAGGTCGTGTAGCCTTACCCTTTCGGTGGAAAGGTGGCACTTTTGTCTCATGATTGTGAGATAAGATAGCGACGCGGAGAGTTTGTTTTTACGTTTTAAAAATATTTAATTTTTTTATTTTTTTATTTTAAATTAATATTTTTTTAGTGTTTTTATATCGTTTTCATGCGCTGATATCAAAAATAATTTTTAAAAAATAAAAAAAATTATTTTGATGTTTTTCCAAATAAAAAATACTTTAAAAAACAATCGCAACCACACTCCTAAACATCCTCGTAAAAAAACTCATCACGTTCTCATATAATTAAATAAAAATTATTTTAAAAAATCAATATTATTAAGTTTAGTCGGATCTATAACTCGAGTTGCTGATTTAAGAAGTTAATTTGTTAATCCAGATCAATAAAAGTATTTTAAAATAATTACCTCGGATGCATTAAATTTTGAATTAATTATAAAAAAAATTACCTATAATAAAAAAATACATTAGATATATTTTTTTATATTGCATATTCTTTTTATATTTTTTTTTAAAATTTGGTACGAACTGCAGAAAAGCAGGTAATTAAGTACCAAACAAAACTAATATCTCAGCCCATGTATCGTATATTATCAAAATTAATATGATGGATGTACATGAACTTACAGGTTGAGTGGATATTTGGATCAAATCCAAAGAAGATAAGCTACATGGCTGGCTTCGGGTCAAATCATCCGATCCCACCGCATCATGGAGGCGCCTCCATTACATCAAATCAACAAGGACCCAAAAACAGTGAGGTATCAAGAAAGTTTTCAACAAAAACGGTACACGTTAAAGGGATATTTGAAATAATGATGGTAGGTTTTTTAAAATATTTTTTATTTAAAAATATATTAAAATAATATTTTTTATTTTTTAAAAAATTATTTTTAATATTATTACATTAAAATATCTAAAAATAACAAAAACAAATATTAATTTAAAAAAAAATAAAAAAAATTCCAAATTATTTTAAAAACAAAAAATACGTTTTGAAACAAAACGAGTCCTTCATTAGTTTTTCATGACAAATTTCCCATTCTCACCTCGAACAAAATAAATGTATTAATCTGGACTTCTCCAATCCATGGATCGATGATTTTATACATAGATGTTGCAAAATCATCAAGACAGCAGATGTATGGTACTTTTTTAGCTTTAGTTTTCTTACTTTCTTTTCCCCTTAAAACGCATAACATAGCTGGACCCGAGCATCGGTCCCAAAACAAAACAAATCCTCAATTGATGAAGTGAATGGTTGTCCGGAGCTACTCAGTCGCGCTCGTTTCATCCTGGCAAATCCTAATGCATCAATGACTCAATTGAACTATCCTATCAACTCTACCGAAAAGCTTGTGTTCTTGAGATTGCAATCGGCAGTCGGCACTTTAGCAGTTATGGACACAAGCTGATCCAAACCATGAAACATAAAACTAGGTTGGGTGGACAGATATAGCTCAAATCTTAACATCAGAAAACAGAAAAATATTGTGGGTAGCCAGGAACAGTACCTCAAAACATTCTAAAACACATCGAAGGTTCATTTAGCAGTTATGGACACAAGCTGATCCAAACCATGAAATTACTCAAGCTTAAACTACGAGTCCTGAATATGGAGGCAATCACTAACATCTCTACCTATCAATTTCCATGAATCATCTATCGTTATCAGTATTGTACGAAAGGATATCAAAGTAACGGAAAAAAAGGGACTAGATTCTAAGTTCAAATCTGCCTTCCGAATCTATCTGACCAAAAAGGCAGGACACAGCTTGCACCTGGACTTTACCACGGGTTCTCCTGAGTGCTTCAACATCATTACATGCCCTGTAAAACAAACATCACAGTCATCACTCATGAGTTATTTAGTCATGTAACAATTTGAATGCTCTTCTCCCCACTCCAATAAGAAGAAGGAAAAAATGAAACAAACAAACAAAAGCATTTATAGAGTTACACGAGGACATAATAGAGACAGTTTCATGGGCTATGTGAATGTTTATGTGCTTGTGAAATATGATGGAGGCATGCATCTACTGAGTTTAATGCATAAGTTAAAGCAAGTAATCATCAGGAAAACTATGTTATGGTTGATGGAAACTTTTAATCATTAATGTGATGGAACATTTTGCACAAACAAGTAGATGGCAACGATCTTTCCCATGACAAGTATCCATAGGACATTCATTACTCTGCTTTTGCAATAAAGGGATGAATTGTGAATGAAATAATGAAAAATGATTACATCTGATTTAGGTTCTGTGAGAATGCTCCTTGATGCGACCGAAACCCCTGTGTTTCTGTCCCTCCTGTTTGCATCTATTTTCCGCATAATCCTGAACGTCAACAACCAATTCAGCGATTGGCAACTCTAAAGGTAATAGCAATTAAAATGAACAAAACTAGTTAAAGACGCAGCAAGCTGAGAGCAAGGAAAAAATGGCACCGCATTTTTATCAAGTTCACTGCCAGGTGATAACTTTTCTTTCTTGTCGAAGAAAAAGAAAAGGGTAAATCCAGTAAACTTGGATTCAAAGAATCATTTTCCTATTCCTCAATTTAAGTATCTAGCTTGGGTTTCCTCCATCTAAAACAAAGAACATTCATGAACGCCTTACTAGGTGAGAAAATCAAACTATAAGACAAGCAACAAATATTCATGATTAGTAGCATTTGCTAATTAAACCTACCAAAATGAACATCCATCAATTAATAGCAATGAAGGTTCAACTAACAAAAAGAAGCATGTAGCTCTCTAACCTCAATGAGCACATGTTGCAAGTCATAACACATAGACATAAAGAGAATGCAAGTGAACTGATGCTGTCAGTCACAGAATTATCTCAAAATGAAACATATAAAGCAAATATTTACGTAGACAAACACAAATGCAAACAACCAACTTAACACAAACATGTCAACATATTATAGTCAAATTAATACTAAGAGAAGACATATACTGTTAGAGATAGTTTAAGAAACCTTTCAATACTCCTGGTCTCGAATTCATCGTAGCGGTCAATCAACCTGCAATAAATAAAGCTTTTAATTAATCACCACTATAATCTATTAAATACCAACAATTAATACTTGATCAACTTAAAAACATGCTCAAAACAAATTAGTTAAAAAAAGGAGAGAAATTTAACAAACCAGTCAAAGGCCATTTTACTGCCGCATACTACACCAGCAACTCCTCCTACAGTTCCAGCGGCAACACCCGCTGGCAAACAAACAAGAAGACCACCCGCAAATGTTAACAAAAGAGACAAAAGTTAAAAGCAAGCGAAACTGGGGATTGGGAACATACCACCATAGGCAATCTTCTCTGATGTGCGATCCATTGACTGCATATGCTCCCTGTTTTTATTTTCATCATCATCATCATCATCATCAATATCAATCAAAATCATCATCTTTTGTGAGAACCGGGAAAGCTAAATAAGAAAGACAAATCCAAAAGCCCAACAATGTTTAAGATCATGAAGTTACCAGAGTTGTTTAAACCCCTCCATTCTGACTTGCCTAAACCCCAATAATTCTCTGCCAAACCCAACCCCCCCAATAAAAGGAAACGGTGTTTTCTTTCTTTCTGGAATCAGTTTTGTTTTATTTTGAAGACGATTATTTTCCCAAGAAAGCCCAAGTTCAACAGCCCAGAGTGAGTCTAACCCTTGGAACTGCCGAACTATTTGAAGAAACTGAGGGTAATGGACCTTGAAAAACTTGATCTCTCTCGATGGCCGTGACCCAGGACAAGGAGTCCGCGTGAAAACGGTAGGTAGGTCCCTCTTAAAGGAGGTGCCTCAGTAGCTGCGGTCTTCTTCTTTTTTTTTTTTTAAGGATTAAAGTGTATATAATGATTATTTAAAAAAAATATTATTTGAAAATATATTAAAATATTATTTTTTATTTTTTAAATTTATTTTTAATATTAATATATTAAAATGATACTAAAATAAATAAAAAATTAATTTTTCATACGAAACAGTAAGCACTAATTGAACAGCAGTCCGAAACGGAGCTGTCAAGAAGGAAAGGAAAACATGAAAAACAAAAATAGTCCGAAAGCAGAACAACGGCTACTCCTTTGGGACCACCATTTTCATTATTTGTCCTTAATATCTGCAAAGCTTTTATCCCCTTTATAAATAGACATACACTTCTCTTTCCCGGAAAATACAGACAATTTTCTTTTTCCTTTACAATGTTGGGAAAGAAGTGAGACCCCTTTTGTATTTCTTTCCTTTCCATTCTCCCTAGCAATGATGATGGTGGTGAAGAAGAAGAAGCATTATTTTCGTTGCTGTGAATGGAAGTGGATTGTGCTTTGCCAGCTACTCCTAGCTAATGCTGTTTGCGCCAGCCACCATGGTAATAATCTTTTGCTTTGCTTTATTTTTCATGTTCTCTCTGAGAATGCGAGACTACGGCAGCCCCATGATTTTTTCCCCTAATATGCCCATCAATTAGTTTTTATACAGTTTAATATATGGGTTATTGACTGATAATTTGCAATGGAAGGTCTTGCACTCTCTTTTTATTGATTTTGAGGTTTTTCATTCTCTGTTTGGTTGCAGGAAGTTTTCATAGTTTAATTATCTAATGCTGGGAAACTTTAGATCTTTGTGAGAATGGAAGTGTTGAAACAGAAAGGACAAGAATCTGAGCTTAAAACTTAAAGATTATAAGTAATTGGCTTTCCTAAAAATGAAGTTACTCAATAGACCTTCAATTGCTGGCATCTTCTTGCATTTTGTTACCAAGAAAGCTTAAAGTTCAATGTTTTAGTATATAGATTTTGTTTTGATTCTATTATCCCATTGAAAGAAAACCTGACTAATTGTATAGTTCTATCTCACAAGTAATCATACAATGCTGAGTTTACTATGTCAGTGCTCAAATGCAGAAAGTTGACATAAATGGTCACATGTATGCATTTAAATAGATAGAATGTGACTGTTGTGGTGATTCCATATGTTTATCCATAGTTGACATAGCATGTACTTTGTTTTTTCCCAAAATCACGAAGCAAGCCCCTACTGTTTGTACTACCTCCTTGTGTTGAAATATTTATACTCCTCTTCTAATTGGTCTTTTCATATGGTTAAAGGTAGCTTTTTCATCCCAAATAATCCAAAAATGCTACCTGGATCCTAGAGCTAGATGTAATTATGCTTGTAAAGGGAAAAAATGCATACAATACCTTCTCAAATCAATTTTTAAATATATATCTGGAGGCATTAAGTATAGCTTCTGTCTGGACCTCCCGTGTTAGCTGCTATGATGAATGAAGAGAAGCATGTATCGACGAGCTGAGTCTTCTATCTGTCTTAATCCTAAAATTATGTGCTTGGCTGCAACCTTTGAAAGCTTTAATAGGGCAAGGCAAACTTTAGTTAGTCACTTAACATGGTTTTCATCCTTGTAGGCAACAATTAAAGTTGCATATCTACCCTGTTATATCATTTGACCATTTTCACTAGGAATACTTGAAGAATTGTGAGTCGCTACTTTTGTTTCTAGAGGACAAACTTAGCACCAGAATACAATTTTCCTCCATGTAATGCAAACCCACCCATGTACAGAGACATACATATCATAAGAAGATTTAGGATACAGGATTCTTGAGCACTTAGGTTGAACTTGTCTTGCGCCAGCACTGATTCATGGTGAATTATTACTTGCACATGTTGTTGCTTGATGAAAACGTAAAAGGATTTTTAAGCACTTAAAAAGTTGGAACGTATGCTTTAGATGTGGATAATTGAGAGATTTTGATAATAATAAATGTTGGTTGCTGTATTTGCCCATCAACATACTTCTTTTTTTATTATTATTTTACGGTGCATTTTTACATGCTGTTGATATCAGGGAACCCTGCAAATGATCTTGTTGATATCATCAATAAGAACCGAACAGCCCAGAAACTCCCCGAGCTGAACGACAGCCCCGGCCTTGGCTGCATGGCTCTGCAGTATGTTGAATTATGCAAGGATAACTGCACTAGCAATGGTGTTGTGAATTGCAAACCACCTGAAGATGACTTTACTGAGGTTTTTGGTCCGAACTGTGGTGTAGAGCTGCCCACTTTTGGCACCATAACTGGCCATGTCGTAGGTTGTCAAGCTAAGTACCTTGAGCCATCACTAGCCTTTTCCCATGTTCTTGTCAATGACAGTAAAGCTTTATCCCTGATTAGAAATAAATCACATACAGAAGTGGGAGTAGGCTTGGTTGGGGCTCGTAAAGGTACCTTCTTTTGGTGTATTTTATTTAGTGATGGCCAGACAAATTCCACTTTTGTTCTTGAAGATAACGGCGAAGGGATCAAGCAAAAGACAGGGTGCTTTAGTGGGAGCACTTTTCCATGCAGTAGCGGACATAGGATCCCTGTGTTTCTCAACAATTTTATGACCATGGTTCTTCTAAATATTTTTCTGCTACAACACTTGTATCAAACTTGGTTTGTAATGATGTGAATGATTTGCTGAGACAGTTATGCTTGGAAATTTTGTTATATAGGTGGGAGGACATTATTTTTGGTTGTCGAAGATGAGTTGTAATTTTTTTTTCCTTCCACTTTTATCGATTTCTTTTACCATATTGATGTTCATGCGATCGTGACTCATATGCAGACTAATGCTCTAAGTAGACTAGAAGGAACACTGATCTTGGTCTGAAAGTTGTTTGCCATGGGTATCATCAACAAAATACAGTTCCTATTAATTAATAATACAAGCCGAGTCCGTGGTGCTTTTTCTTGCAAAGGAGATGGAGGAGTGGAATGTGAATCTTGTATTTGCTAAAGGGTAAAAACTACAACACTTAGTGCCATATCAATCTCCCAAGGATGAGAAATTCGCAAAATTTTGCATTCACTAAATTGGTTGCCCGCTTCATGCTCCAAGTTGGACTAAAATGTTTTGGTGATAGTAACGTTTTTAAAGCAAGAAAAAGTTTAGACTCAGGTACTTGACTAAACTTGATTTAATAAATTTAGTTTGTTTAATAATATAATTTTTAAAAAGCAATGATATAAGATAAACTAAAAAAAATGGCAATGATTAAATGCAAAAAATAAATGTTGCCAAAATCATGAAAGATATATTCCTAGTAATTTTAAAATGTACATGATTTTATTTAGTAACGAAGTAAAAAATTAATAACAAAGCAAAAAATAAATAAGAATAAGATACCCTTTAAAAAGTAAAATGAAAAAAAAATATAAAGTTAAATTCTCAACAAATCAAATATTAAAGAATAAATTTGAAAAAAAAAAACTCGAGTTAACCCAAGTTAGCATGTCACATCTGCGATCTAGTCATGAGACCAAGATAATTTCGTAGAAAATAAATTGAATAAAATACAAAGCTCAATCATCAAACTAACCCAATGATGAAAAATAATGATGAAATTTGACATAAAAATAAAATAAAATTAAATATTGAGAAATAAAATTTAAAAACAAATTCAATTAAGAAAAGATTTAAAATAAAACAAATAGCAATTTTAGCTTTTAATCTTTTAATCTTAGTTTCAATAAGAACATAAAATAATTTTATTTTTTTTTGTAAAATTATTTTGCAAATCAATATTGGCACATTTACGAACACAAGATACACGACATGCAAATTAAAGCAAGCTATAATAAATAAAATTGTGTCAACATAACTTGAAATAACTAATTGCAAATAAATAAAGATAGGTGACCAAAATGTAAGAAGGTCAAGATTTCAAGGACTTGAAAGGAAAAAAATAGTGTGAATAGTGACATAAACAGCAGAATGAGAGGTGGAATAATAAAAATTCCAAATCTTTTGGTCTCTTTTACTAGCTAATTACTTACAACTATATCTTAGATAAAATTTCAAGTTAATTTTTAACACAAGAAAAAAATGAAAAAATTAAGGACGGCAAAATAAAACTTCTAAATGTCAAATTAAAAGAAACAAAAACTAGATGACCAAAATGAATTAAAAGTAAAATGTGAGGGACCAAGAACGAAGAATTGCATAAAGAATAATGCTCATGAATAATGATTCGTGAGATGATAAATAGAAACAATACAGGAAAACACTAGCGTGTTTTAGTTTCTTTGTTGATTAATAATGTTAATATTAATAATTATTATAATTATAATTTATAATAAGTTGGCGTGTTTGTAAGAAAAAACCTATAACAGGGTTGAAATTTTCCAAGTTAAGTTCCATCAATGTTGGACATATAGTGATAGAATCTCTCGGACATGGTCTTTAAAAATTGGAGAAGTGTCATTCTACATACAAATAATCTCAAGCAGAAACAGATTCTTATGACAAGAAGGCACACAAGATCAATACCACAGGAACACTCACTTCGGATGGATGTCTCCGTGTTTTAATCTCCCAGCCACTGATAACAGCATCTAATTTTCCATTCAATACCAATAGCAAACAAACAATCAACGTGCACGCGAGCTGGGCATAGCTCTGTTCCCATCTGTAGTCGTCTGCTACGGAAGGCACAAAAGCAGCCCAGGCTCCATCATTTGTGATTGGCAAGATCCTATGCTGCAGCCCAGAGAGACATCAGCAGGCTTTGGCAAACCATCCGATGCATTCCCTTGTATGCACTGGACTTAAAGCTGTGTATGCCTCTCCTCCACAGCCAGTCTGCTTTGTTACATTTAACTGGAGATAACATATAAACCATAAAATTCAAAAGTTCTCCTGTCTAACAATTCTAACTGGACCCCTGGCAACTGAAGTTTTGCATGCAGAGAGCTTAGGCCTGAAAAGCCACCACCACATACACAACCCCATAACAAAAAGCGGAACCAAACTCATAAAACAGTTTATAGGCTCACAGTACAAAAAAAATCCTAAAAATTCAAACCTTTGAAATGCAGGAAAAGAAAATATGTTGGCGGGAAATGAAGTTCTAAACTAAAGTTTATAATCAACAAGACAGCAATAATTACCACTCATCCTCCTCACAGCAATCTCAGAAGCAGTCCAATATGCATGCAGTTAGATCCAACTGTGAGCAAAACAGTGCATATCAAAAGGTGACAAACACATAGGTTGCCTATCTCAAACCATGGGTTCAAAAATTTTATGGCTGCAGGACTAGAATCTCTTCTTCCAGTTTTGTAAATGAACGAGGAAGTTATTTATAGCCTCAATTGATAGTATATGAACGGCATAGTGCTCACAGAAGCCAAACAATAATTATGGAAATAAAGGTGCATGCAATATTGTGTGTATTTGCTCAAACCAGCTTCCAGTACAAATGGCAACAAATTTATTGTTTTACAGAAGATCACAATTGGAAGATTGTAATCGAGCAAACTAAGAGCAAATGAAAATAAAAACAAAAACAATTTCCTATAATAACCCCAATCCATTGAACCACACATTTATGTGGTGAGAAAAGTGGACATAACTTGAGGACATTCATTCTCAAACACAAGATTGATATCAAAAATCATTGCTGCTGATATAATCATGTTTTCAGTAAGTTTTCTCGTCATCAAGAACCTTGTCCAAGGCTAATTGGCAAAGCATACTGACAACAATCTGCAAATATCAAGTGTGATGATAAAAATTCGACAAATGACAAGATAGGGGTATTCAGATCCTAGGCCACAACCACATTGACCGGATTAAATTTTAAAAATTGAATTGCACAATCAAACTTCCTCCATACTAACCTATTGATCCGGTCACATCCTTCTATCTCGCAATCTTACTAAAAACAACCATCCATGCATAGCTCATATAACTTTCAGACAACAAAAAAAGGCAGAAAAGAGCTGCTTAGCTAAACAAAAAATGACATTTTCATCATTGATCAAAATCCTGTGCATTTGACATATTTCAAACTGAAACAAATTGAAATACCAAGTGCACAATTAATTGTGTCTGCACTAGCTAACCAAATCAGGTTTCCATAGGCACGTGTTGCATTCAGATATTTCACCTGCTTCAAGTGAAAAACAATAGCCATGAACCAGCAAGTGATAAAAGGAAGCAACTTAAAATCTTCCTCGTATAGTTATCTAATATGTATAAATATTAATATAAATACATGCATGTAAATGAATATTTCTGATTTTGTGTCTGTCATTATTTACCTGCTCCAAGGCCATTTTTTAATATTTAACATGAAGCTGCATATATCAAATTCACTGCAACATATGCAAGGTTCAAAGTAGCTCAAAAACTTTTTCAGACACTGGTCAGATCCTTGGTGCACTATATGAGCATAGTTTGGCACCACAAGCAAATGAATGCCAAATATTTAGATCATATTTACAAGAATCACAGCAACATCCTAGAATCACAATCAGGGTTGTCATCCCAGATTTTGCATCCAAGTTTTGCAACAGCATGCAATCCAAAGTTGACAATCCACTGTGCAGCTAAGGTACTATATATATAATGATATAAGTGGTGAGACTTGGACATGGTAACAAAGGGAAAGAATAAGAAAAGATTTTATTAAAAGATTCAACATGGTATATTTCTCTTAATGGTATAAATCAAGTTTCTAAAAACTGATCAATTTGTTCACTAAAATTTAGAAAGTATCTTCAAAGAGTAAATAAAACAGCACAAGATAGTTTGGGTATTTACTTGTTTTCCAAGTAGTATCACTTGAAAAACTTTAAATAAACAACTGATATGCATTTTAAATCGTACTACCATAATATGAAATAGAGAACCAACTAAGTCTACCCCCCATGTACTAGATGCTAAACTAACTGGAGTACACTTTCCCAGCATCCGTACATGAACTGAAACATTCTGCATTAGGGAACTATGATCTTGATAATAAAGAAATATTTATGACAGCTATAAGCTAGTTAGCATGGTAATTGCAACTTCATGATGACATAATATTTTTTGTACAATCCTACAATCTGGTCAAAACTGCAATATCTTAACCAATGAACTAAAGAATTCATCTCATAATTCTAGCAAATCCATCTTCTGCTCTTAGAAGACACATTTCCTGTTAAAGGCAACATCCTGAATCGATCATGCATGCTTCAAATGATGACACTAATGTGCATGGCTCATGCAACGTACAAATAACGACAACGACGCGCATGGCTCACTCTTCAAAAGAGGAAAGAGGCAAGCATGAGAAAACTGCTTGATTCCTCAAAGTATCAGACTTTCCTTAAATCGATTAAAAGCTGTTAAAGTAACTGATTTTTGCACTAATAACATGATTTTTGCACTAATAACAGGAATATTTGAAAAGGAAAGCAATGCAGAGACACGACGTGCAAGTCAATCACAACACCATATACCAACCAACTATTAGGCTTTAGGTTCCAAGAGATAATTCAAGTTTTGGGATGATAAGTTTTCAAAAACCAGCATGAAAAACAAAAGTTGGGAAAAGCATCTTGATTTCAAACTAACTGAAAATATTAACACCAATGTTATTCATATCTCTACTCACTAGACTAACTGTTCTTATGTACATCTGCAGCTACCCATGACAAAAACTATAACATTAACCCTTCCAACATTCCCAAAAGCTCCTCGGTGAACAGAAAAAGGCACAAAAACAAGATACATTTGTTACCCTTTCATCTTCACGGGATCATGTATATGCTAAATTGATTTCAGCTGATGTCAAAAGAGTTCAACAGTCATCACCTCCAACCTCCCAGTCAATTCTTTAACCCTGCAGAGCAGGAGAACTACATTCTCAACTGTATAGATCAAAGCATAAACGAATTAGCCCATTTTTTTAAAAAAAAAATTCAAATTCAATAATCACATGTTCTTTATATAAAAAAAATAATAATTAAAATATAACAAAACATCTCTTCTACATCATTTTCCACTTGCTATGACTCAAACTAAACCATATATTGACTACATGATTTTTTTCCCATTATCTTACTTAAAACAACAATAGCAAGCCATCAGTTCCTCTTCCTGTTTCATTGGTTCACAGAGCCAGCAACTAGGAAGTGAAAAGGGTAAAAAAGAACACTAAAACATTCAGAAGTATCAATACAAATCAGACCTTTGAAGGAGCTTCATGAACCTTGTAACATTCCGGCGTTATCGAAGCCAGCCACATACCAGGAAACAAGCACTGCAGAAACAGAACCAACAAAAGCACATATCAATTAGTCATCAAATCCATCAATTAACCAGAAAATAATAATAGATCAGAAAAAAAGAAATGATGATTGCATACATCAAGTTGTTTTTGCACATGCTTAGCTCTCTTCTTTGACCTTCTCGCGGGCTTTGACCCAGTCAAGGAATAAATATCTTCTTCAATTTCCTCTCTAGTAAGAGGAATCGAAAACCTCAACTTCTTCTCCTTTTCCTTTTCCTTCTCTTTCTCCTTGTTGTTGTTGTTGTTGTTGTCATAGTTAGTAGCATCATTACCATTCCGGTTCGACCGAGTCCATTCACTCCGATTACTACTTGTCACCTGAGATTTGATCTCTTGCACCGCGCCTCCACCAATCTTCACAGCACCTCCGCTCCCATTCAAACCCTTATTAACGGCTCTCCTCGGCCTCAGATTCCACGTCTTCGGTATCGACTCCTCCACATCCTCTACTACAGCAGCAGAGTCCAGATCCCCTGCATCCGCAGCCACATCATCAACCATGCACTTGCTGCTACTGCTACCGCTGCTATTTTTGTTGGTCCTCAAACGAATAAAGATCTTCGATTTCTTCTCCAAAGTCTCAGCATCATCAGATTTTTGCTTCGATAACTTCTCAACCTTTACCCCGCCGTCTCCGTCCGAGTCAGCAGCAGCAGCATCCCGGTGAGGAGATTTGTTGGAGCGAAAGCGGTGGTGGTTGGTGGCGTTGTTGGAAGGGTTCATTGACCATTTAAGGTCTTGTAGAGGAAAGTTATGGAGTGGCTGGTGTGGTTTGACAGTAGTAGAAGAAGCCATAACAATATTGGTTGTGTTTGGGTGGGTTGCAGATATGGAGCGAAACACCATTGAAGAGAAACAATCCGATTTTTTTTTCTCAGTGTTCAAATCGGCAGCTTAATTGAGTTTTTCTGGTAGGGAAGGAATCAGAGAGTGAATTTGCTTTGGTTGGATAAAAGAGGAGAATGGAAGGAAATTGGATACCTGGAAAGTCAAATCAGGTCAATCTAAATCTCAAGGAATTATATGGAGGCAGAGAGAATATTTTCTTCTGAGAAATGATGGACAGGAAGCAGTTAATAGACACATACCCTTTGTTGAGGATGCTCTGAAGAAAGTGGAATGGATACAAGAAGTTCTTATTAATTATTTTATTACCAATACTGTCCTTGATAATTTTGTGTATTTGCACTTTGCCCTTCATAGATTTGTTTTCGTTTTTGTTTTTTTGTACTTCAATCTTACTGTGTAGGGCCTGTAGGCGTTTTAGAAACTTGGCTGATAAGGCAGCTTTATTTTTATCTGGGATGGGTTTTGGAATTTATTAGTTTATTAGTTTGTATTATGGGTTTGATAAATTTTTTAAAATGTCAAAAAATATTAAAAATATAAAGAATTTTTTTATTATATTATTAAACTTAGTTTAAGTGATTAATCTTTAAATATTATAATTTTTTTATATTTTTAAATTTTTTTATACGATGATATAAAAAAATTATTTTAATATATTTATAAGTAAAAAATAAAAAAATTCTTCTTGTGTGTAATCTTAAGCATGATGTTGTGATTTAACAGAGGAGGAACCTCTTCTTGTATGACGTTTTTCTGTGGATCAATTGATAATTGATTAGGCCAATAAATATGATATTAAAAAAAA
>Ga0307518_10002212_pt1 | contig 14235 bp, 22 predicted proteins | sample 25_EM_MG_FD_203889 | JGI IMG/M metagenome (GOLD analysis project Ga0307518, IMG submission 203889) | Populus trichocarpa ectomycorrhiza microbial communities from riparian zone in the Pacific Northwest, United States - 25_EM | ecosystem: Host-associated > Plants > Roots > Unclassified | place...
CAATTTGTTGCTCACTGGCTGATTTCGCAGAGCAAACCCAAAAACCATACAGGACAAGTTTCTCGTCGGATATCAAGGCTGGTGGGTATCATCTATCCTTTGGGGCGTGGCTTGCACCCCCGAGTCCTGATCCGAGTGCGCGGTACCCTCTCGGAACCAAATCAACATTACTTAGGAACTATCGCTGACCAACTCCTACTAGGTTCACTTGTGCAGGCGATGGCGAACCCATTTATCCAGGTACATCGTTTGTGTGATCACCTCTCGGATCTGGTTCATTCTACCGTGCTGCGCCTCTCACAGGGCACAACGGATGGCTTCATTGGACAGATGGTCTCATTTCCCAGGGCGGCCGCCCCAACGTCGACTACTGGCCAGACATTTCCGAATATTCCCCTTCTGAGTTGTTTCCTGTCCCGGGACTTCACATGGCAGATGGCGGGCCAGCGTTCGTGTTCTCCTCTCGTCAACCCAACACCGTCAGGCGACATTTCCACTGGATGGCTCTGAGCGGTGTTGACGGGGCGTTTCTACAACGATTCGTTGGCCAGTGCGATGTTGAAAAGGGCAATCATGGCATACGGCGCGTTAGGGACGAGGTCGGGCAACGCGTCAGGGAGGCAGCTGAGGCAGAAGGGAGGGTGTTTTCTATCATGTTCGTTGTGCTTCCACATATATGCGCTGTCTCCACCTTCTCTGACTCGTCTCGACATGGCTTCACCCCATGGTCCACTCAGGTACGACGTGTCTGGTGTATCCGTAGACCGTGTCCAAAAGGTGCTCGAACAAGATTGGATTCATCTCCTGCGGGAGGAGTGCATCCTCGACAGTCCCAGTTACCTTCGCGAAAAAGGCAAACCAGTTGTTGCATTGTGGGGTATGTCCTTTCTTTTTTCGTTTTCTAATCCATACATTGTACTTCACAGGCTTTGGCCTCAATGATCGCCACCACACGCCAGAGCTTGTACGCTCTATCGCCGCATTCTTCCGCTCCAACACTCCTGGTGGAGTCTACTTAATGGCTGGCGTACCAGGTCACTGGAGGACATCCACATCTGATGCGGACCGCAATCCCGAGTTTGTGCCCATGTGGACAGATGTGTTCGATGCAATTAGTCCATGGACTGTCGGAAGGTATGGGAACGAGGAAGATGCAGATCGATGGGGAGAAGAACGCGTCAAGGCAGATGCTGATTACTTGAAGAAGCTTGGAGAGGAGACTGGGAAGAAAGTCGATTATATTCCTGTTGTTTTACCTGGTGGAAGCGTGAGTGTTGTTGTCTCATGCTTTTACTGTCTATCTTACGTGTCCAACATCCATTTCTACAGGGCTATAACCTTTCCCAAGGGAAATGGGGACGAAACGACATTAAGCGGAATGGTGGTAAGTTTCTATGGAAGCAGATATACAACGCACGCCGTGCAGGTGTGCGCACCATCTATGGCGCAATGTGGGACGAGTATGTCCTCCGACCGTTATATTTCACGCTTTGTTAATGCTTTCAGATATGACGAAGGGACAGCCTTCATGCCCATTGTGCCAAAAGCTTCCCAACTGCCCGTGAACCCGGACTTTACTTTCCTCGCGCTCGATGTAGATGGATACGACCTCCCTTCAGACTGGTACATGCGGATCGTAGGATACGCCGCAGAAGGTTTTCACGGGGAACGTGTCCTTATGGAAACCTTCCCTGTCAAAGAACTGCAGGACTACTGGTCGTCGAGACCCTATTACGTGGACAACAACGCAAAGGAGCAAGACAACAAGCACATAGAGGTGGCTGGCCAAGCGTATAAGGAGTGGGAAGAAGTAGAAGCGGGCGGCGATGCCCCTCCACCCTACTCAATCGAAGAGCTTGTCGAACAGACGCAGGCCATGGCACTGTCCCATGGTCAGCCCAGTGGGAATAGCAACGCTGTCAATTCTGATACAGCACCTGCTACCCCGGCCAGGAACCCTTCTCTTTCAGGATCGATATCCGCTTCGTCACTCCCACCTCGCTCTTACTCGGTGTTGGGAGCAACAGCGCACAGCAGCTCACCAACTCCGGCGCTACCTGCGCGCGCACAATCCGTACGTCCAGCTCCTGTGCACACATCTTCGCGTCCAATAGTCTCCGCCCGTCCACCCCCTGTCAATGCCTCAGCACGTCCCAGCCCGCCACCCGTCAATGCTGCGGCTCGCCCACCCACTGCAACCACATCACCCCGCTTCAGCCCGCCGCCTGTCAATATGTCACCGCGCCCGGTTGCACGTCCATTAGAGGCATCTCCACCGACCCCATCAATGAAACCGCATTCGCACTTCTCTTCCGAGAGCGCAGCGATGCATATGCCTGCGATGGTGTCGTCTACATCCACTTCGGCCACGTATACTCCAGGAGCTGAAACGGGCGGAGGATGGTCTGGAGAGTGGCACCACCATCACCATTCTCAGTCACCCTCTGTCTCGCACGCTCACCGCCCGTCAACCGCTTCTGTGGGGAGACCCCTCTCTCCGCCTGCTCACCCTTACAGCCCTTCGATTGCACCAAGCATGCCAACCCCTTTATTACCATCCCCACATAGCATCGGGGACCCGCAGGACACATACGCAGCGCCATATGCGTCCCCTGGCGGGTGGGCTTTCCCTGCGGCTATGCATGCTGGACCCGACGAGTATGCATACCCAAACCAGAGTATGCCGATGCCGTTGGGTCCACACTTGCCGTATCGCTACGGTAGCCCGCCACCAGGGACGATGCATGTACCCCAACCAAGTTTTGCACCCCCATCTTCACCGCCTACTCTTCCACCGCGTGGGTATCTATTTGTTCTGTTTGTGTCTGTTTCAATTCATTTTTTCGTGCTGACGTTGGTGGATGGTTGTCTACCCAGGCCCACCGATACATCCTCAGTCATCTGGCTACTATGCGCCGTATGGGCAGGGCTCGCCTTACGGTAGCACTTATAACAATGACGGCTACAATGCCACTAACAACGACGGGGGAGTAGGGGGGCGGATCGCAGGGAGGGCATTGAGTGCGGTGGAGAGCGTCGCCGGGAGGGATGCAAGGGCGCAGCTGGAGAGAGGGGTGAAGACATTGGCCAATAGTAAGTGACTCACATCACACTGACCAGTTTGGTTTGTGTATACCCACTTTGTATGATGCATTCTGACGTGGGCCACATCTTTCTTCACAGCGGGGTCGTCGTTACTGAACAAATTAAAATAAATGACAAATATCGGTACGTCGTATTCCACAGAAGCATCCAGGCCGTCTTTTGGCGCATAGGTTCGTATTCTTTAGCATTCTGTTCTAATTCGGGGTGGATAATGTGCGGATGTACGAGGACTTGAAAGCTTGATGCGTGAACGTGTATGCTATGTATAGTAACATTCTTTAGATAGCACTGGTAACTGGACTGGACGAACTGTAGGTGTGTCACACATGGACTTTTTCCACACGCGCTGGCATGCTCCTTCAACAATGTGCCTGCTGTCTCTACAACAGTGCTATTTTCCTGGTACAGATCGTCTCAAGTATATTTACCCGTGGTTGAACTGTGGTCCTTGCCATGTATATACGGGTCACCGCAGGTTACCAGCCCTCCGATACCCGCCGGTTGACCAGGCTGTCTCGATCACAATTATCTGCATGAAGCTTGAAGCTTGACCCCGAACCCAGCACAAGAACGATGAACCGCAAGCTTTGTCATGCAGGTCCTACACCACAAGTCTGAAATTATAAGTAGGACCTTGAAGCACCACTAAAGAGTTAACATACGACGAAGGCCTTGTCTGATCCCAGCATCGAACAACGTCTGGTTCTTTTAAACTACGACTCTAAACAAAGCGACTCACCTACCACTGCACAGTTACACTCCAGTAAAATGGCTTCCTTCTTGACTAAATTCTATGTCTCTATGATCTTCGTGATGTTTACTTTCGTTGCGGGCAATTGCTCTACCCTGAGCTCTGTACTGACCTCGTACGTAGTCTGTCAAATCTTTATTATTTCATTTCATTTCACCTAGTCACCACGCCATAATCTGCGATGCCCATTGACTATCTGACATCGTCAGGGGCGCGGTAGAGTCACCCAGTGCGAATTGTGTACAAACCGAGTCTGAAGTCAGTCTTCCATTCAATATGACTGCAGTGGATGTGACCTGGAAGTGAGTCAAGTTGTCCATGATATAAACGAACGCAAATTTCTGGGTATTGGCACCGCCAACAAAGTATAAAGTCAGACCGAGATTTGAATATAGCAATTGAGCATCTGGGCAGACGAAGGCACGGAACTGACGCTGTCTATGGAGACTTGGAAATCATTGAGGAATGCAGGGGTGTCGAATTCGCCAAACAATGCATTGTCGGGAAGGAATTGGTGGTAGATGTTTCCTGCACGTTTTCCCTGCAGCGTTCGGACACCAGTCACATTAACTAGTCCAACAATCCAGAGGCTAAAGACGACGAAGTCTAGTTCAGCGGATGCTTGAGCAGCCAATGACATACTTTGACCCATAATGTCCTTGGATCCAAGGGACCTATTGGTAACCCAAGATTCTGAGTAGTCTGCAAGGATTCCAGTCTCGTCGCGTTATTGGCTGTTAAACCGGTAGCTAAGCCCAGTAACCAGAACGCAAAAAGCGCAAGCGAAAAGCCCTCGAAACGCCAGCGCATGAAATGACCCAGCAAGTTAGTGATCGATGAATTGGCATACACAACGATTCTCTGACTCTTGATACCTCGTGCTGAGAGTTGGGCAAACACGTAACGCTTCCCCCCATTCGAGTGCTTGACCGACAAAAACGAGAACGACTAGTGCCATCGAAGCCACTGTCAGTAGAAGCAAGCTCAGTACGATAAGCGTATCGGCGGCATCTTTTGCTGGAGTGATTTGTGATTTTTGTTCGTTCCGCGTCACGTCCTCTACGCGTAGGGCCTGCGTTGAATGTCGTTGGGCGATGGGAAGGTTTGAGTGTGAGCGGTTCAAAACCAAAACCAATTATGGGAACAAACAACCGCCGGCCCATTTGAAGTTGAGACTCGAATGAGTCATTCACCTTGGAGCACATGATAAAACCACACGCTACCCATGAAGCTGCGGCCGCTGGCAGGGTTGTGATGCCGCTGGAGGACACGCACAGTACGGTAGAGAAGGAAGAAATGGTAGCAACTGATCAATATGTCCATCACGCACATTATCCATGGATCTATGGAAGCCTGCAGCTGACATGCATAGCCTCCATTAGCTGTAGGCTTGAAGACCCGATTGACAACGATGGGATGGTGCGATTATCATGATGCCCACCTAGTACACACAAGGGTAAGTTCGAGTTCGTTTATCAGGGTAACAGTATTTCGACGTTTTTGTAGATAAGCATCAAATCGTGAGTTGCCTTCCGTCGCTTCTTTTGTTTGCCTAGGGAAGAGCTGTACTGAAAACCATTCCTTAGCATCCAACTTTTGAAAATGAGATAATGCTGATACTAACTGGACAGTGCGTAGCGTTACAATCTCTGTACAACGAACTGATCTGGCAGAGGCTCTATCGCATTCCAACCAAATTCAACCTTGACTGAGCATCCGTAAACAGCCAGCTGGCTTCTGGTGGAACCAAGAACTGGTTGGGGTACTACTATGTGTGTGATCATTTCTTGGTGTCTTACACGGTGAATTCTCCTCAGATATATAGGCGACTCCGTCTGTGTAAAAGGTAGGTCGCACTCTCGTTTTCAGGTTGAGAAGGGTACTCCAGATGAGTTTTCTGCGTCGCAATGACATCACCATCGTGTCCAATCAAAACGGTTCCATTTACTTATTCACCTGCATGGACGACCATCCAAGAGTACTCGTGTTATCTATCACTCATGTGGTGGTATTGGACTCTGAATATCCTTGATGTCAAGGGTCCAAACCGCCAGCATCACATGAGTCTAGATAGGAGATACCCAGCGAAGCGGAAGGAACATGTTGCATGGTTAGGCGTAGAGCACACTACAGATCTGCTCAGCACTGAACAGTGCTGGTAAGTCCAATGGATCTCATTTACTCGGTCGCTCCTTGGCTCATTCACTAATATCTTCCTAGATCCAATGGGTCTGAAAGCAGTGATGGCTATGTGCGATCGGCCTTGCGCGCACCACTCGTCCCTCCTAAGTGACCAATGAACCTGGTATGCACCCCAGCGATATTGTATCCAGGCCGTTTGAAGTCCTCCTTCGGAAAGTGAATCCAGTGAGTAGATCGTAATTGAGGTCATCTCCAGCTCACAAGTCCATGGGTAAGTATGTCTGTGTCCTGATGCACGCACTCCAGCCTGCCATACGCAAGTTGGAAAATACCTGCGCTAGATCGCAGCGACAAGAGGAGGCGCACCACTTCCCGAGGGCAACGGGCCTGATAAGCCATTTCCAATATTCCAGGCTTAGTAGTAGTGGTCAACGACCCACTCAGCTTCTCCAGAGAAATGGCAGCAGAATAACCACGCTCATGTATCAACACACAAATGAACAGTTCCCAAACTTTCGACACTTCCAATCCAACGCACCACACCCTTACCCTCGTTGGAATACTACACCAATCAAATAGTACTACGACACGAATGAGTAGAAAGATCGCAGCGGGTCGTACTCCTCTCGAATATCGTCCCACACGCCGCTGTGCCCACTGGCTTTCGCGATCCGTTGCAACCCATCGGCCGCACAGAATCCCAATTTCAAGACTCCCTTCGATTTGCGCGTGTCCTACCCTTGAATTCCCCTAACTGGACTAGGTTCGCATGGCACTGCACATAATTCATGTACGACCCGCGCGACCGCGTGCTATTCTCTGTGCCACTAATTTCCGGCCGTTCCGGGGACTTGCACCGTCCCAGTCATGAATTTGGAAGAGCCTCCTATTTGGAGAGAGGAGGCAGGGCTCCTAGGTAGCCTGCCACGTCGGTGCATGCGTCTCCATGGTGCTAAGCTTCAAGTTCAATGGGGCTATGCGCCGATGCGTCTAATAATTTTATATCGAAGCCAAGCCAAGCACAACTCGCACCAATTAGTATTATCGTGCTTCTGCGGGGCTTTCGATGTTCATAACCCCACTCGCTTGAAAAAAATAAAAATAAATGCCAACATGTAGCACGCACAAGGTCAGTCCGAGTCGGCGGAAGTGCTCGGCGTCTAAGCCGGTTGCATAATATGCCATGGTGCTAGCTGAGGACGTCCAGCGTCCAGCAGTGTTTGTGCCTGGCCCTGGCGCGCTCCTCACGCATGCCTCACAGAGACTTTAGAAGGAATTCTCGGTGTCTTGTTCTCTAGAAATCCAACTAAGAGGGGGGCGGTGTGAATCGAAGACTTCCGCCTTCCCGTCCGCGGAGATAGCGACGTTATCCCCGTTTGCATCTTCGCATGGAGAAGGACTCCGAGACAGCCTTGCAAAAGGGCAGTCCAGACCAAAAGAAAAGAGCGACTATTTACTACGAGAATTTGAATTTCAAGTCTCGAGGCTCGAAAATGACTCTTCCACCTCTTCTCAAGCTTCTCTTATTAGCCAGTACACACAATTGGAACTCTTCTACAGAAAAGAAGGGCAATAATAATAACTGCCCCGATACACCGACTTACGTATGAGCGTCTGCAGGGACTAGCCAGATTTGAAGAAAGGGGCCATTCCTCTGCATACGTCGAATGAATTACCTTTTTTTTCATTACAGCCATCAAGTACATATCGAACAGGGGGGCGAGACCTAAATCCGGCACGCCGAACACCAGCTACACAACGGAGAACAACAGACGAAGGCGGGGGCGAAACCAAGTGCCCCCCCCTCACCCCAACTGGCCAGCCACAGCATCCAATGCCGCTGACATCATCTCCGATACCGTAGGCCGCACAGCACTACGTTGTCGCTTCCCCGCTGCTGGTCCATGTCCACCACCACCACCACCACCACTACCCTGTGCCCCGCTGTCCATGTCCACATCGACGCCCACGTCCCCTTCATCCCCGTTCGACCTGGAACCCAACATGTCCATCTCCTTCCTTTTCCGCGCCAGATAATGCAAATACGCCATACTATGCTTGGGGGCTGCCGGCGCACGCACGACATTGAGTGGTGGCGCGGCAAACCACAATAGCTCGTTCGTATCGGGCGATCGGTCAAAGTATTTCGCTGCGGGCACCGACGCGTGTGTTGTGTTAGTAATCATCATCGTACGTTTCAAATCAATCGGACATTTGCGACGCACTCGTTTCTGGGGGGAGCTTGTCCACGATAGGCGGTACGGTCAGGTTGCCTGCAGCCGTCAACATACTGCGATCTTTCGTGTCGGGGCTCGTATTCGTATTCGCGGCGGCGGCGGTCGTCGCGTGCGGCTTCAGTGGCTGCTGCTGGTAATACGGAGGGATATTAGCACTCGACGTCGCACCCATGCCAGGCCTTGCAGGCGTCGCAGGCGCGATCGCCGCTGCTATGGACGTCGAACTCTCCGCGACAGCAGCAGCACTGTTATTATTATTGTTCCTCCTCGGCCGCTTCCGTCCCGTCCCGCCACCTTCAATCTTTTCCCCCTCTGCTCTCAAAATCGGCTCGCCGATCCCGCCCGGACCCTTGACCGGGCCCTTGCCCACGAACGGACTCGGCACCTTGGGCGGGTACACGAGCCGCTCGAACATATATATAGGCATAAACTCGTCGTTCTTGCGTACCTCTTCGGGGATACACGAACTCCAGTTCTTGATCTTCACAAAGAGCCGTTCACGGTCATTGTACCGCGAGTGGCACACGTAGAGCGGGAAACCGGGGTACCAGTATGGAGGACGGGGACGACCGCGGATGTGTCGTGCGGTGAACTGGCAGGCAATCTTCTCGATCACGTCTTCGACGGGGTGGTCTGCGAAGTGGCCTGTGGGGGGAAGGGCCGCGAAGGCCGGGTGGGGGGAATGGAGGAGATGGGGGACGCATGGGGGGAGGTGGTGGGTGGGGAGACGGGGTGTGGGGATACCATACCCAAGCAGAACCCAGAGCGACGAAGACGAGAAGTGCAAGTAAAAATACAAAGTCAGTCCATCAGTATCAAGGGGCTGGCTGGGTGGGGCTTATCGTACTTGTCTTGAACACTTCCTTCTCCATGAACATGGTATGGGCTGGGTGGAAGGTCTGATGGCAGACAGCAAGCATCCCATGAGTGCGCTGTACACGGAGATACATGTTTCAGAGATTTACCTGTTCAGGTCGGTAGTACCAGCAGACAGTCACACCAGGCTGACCCTTTTTCGCACTGTTAGAAGTACGATCAGCGACAGGGAAATGGGGGAGGGAAAAGCAGAGATACGAACGGCTCGTCAGAGATCCAGCATCGGAACACATGGCCAATGATGGGCCGGCTCGGGTCGTCTGGGTTGCAGAGGTGCAGCCAGTCTGCGAGACGGATAGCCCATCCCTTGTAGTTGACCTCATCGACAAACGTCCGATCCTTGTTCGAGACCCGAAATGTGGTGACGCCAGGCACGCCTTCGGCATCCGCGGAATGAAGCGGACGAGCGGTACCAGGACCTGCACGAATGGAAGCAAAATTGGAGTTGGAAGAGTAAGGTGGACCGAGAGGCGGAGAAGGGGAGGTCAAAGCCTGGTATAGCCGCTTTCAAAATGGGTCAATTTCCGACGATCGAAAAAAAAAATATATATAATACAAGTTATGGACGGGCACTTGCCAAATAGAAAAACGGATATGCGTATGTGTCTTACCTGGAGAAGCAAAACACGCCCATATGGTTCTGTACATGGCTCGTGCCAGCGTCGTGCTTTTTCGAACAGACGAGTCATGTCCAGATCGAGTTCCTTGGGAGATTGGTAATTGCTGGATCGGGCACGTCCCTAGAGTAGGTAAGAATGGGTTGAGAAGAGGGCACGATGTGGATGGACTTACCTCTATCAATTTCAGGGACAGGGATGACTTTGGCAGAAAATGTCAAGGGCCTCGTTTGGGATGGCGTCGTATGATGGGGACTTACCTGATAAGACAAAATGGGAGATGTAGGTTCCTCTGGGACTGCTTCGAGGGCAACGGCCAAACGATTTCCGCTGGAGGGGAGAAGGGTTCACGTAATGGAAGGATGGGACAGCATGGCAAACGTACACGACATCTTTATGGGTCTTGATCGCCATCACAAGCTCCAACAGACGGTCCTGTACAGCACACCGGTAGTACACACGGCCACAAAATGAAAAACGGAGCGGCATGGTAACGTGGCCCAGGACGACGATCATGACGGTGATGACGGCGGGAACGAAGGACGAGTCCGATGCAAAGGAGACAGCTTACCTTGGTGGCATCGGGCATCCATCCGGAGTCGCCGAAGCCTTCCCAACGGGGTAGGCTCTTTTCGAGCTGGCGAATGATGGCCTCTCCGTCTCCGTCTCCGTCGCCCGCCATGGAGGCCGTCCCGGCTTCCTCTGACTGGCCCCTGTCGTTGTCGTTATCGTTGTCGATGTCGGGGTCTGGGGACAGGCCGCCGCCGACGTCGATGTCCATCTCGGGTGTCGACGCGACGGGTTCTGATGGGGGCAGGAGTGTTATCGAAGACGGACCGGGAGCAGGGGGCGGCGCGGAGGCAAGCACGCCGTGAACCTTTTGAGGGGATGCCGGCGGAGGGGAGAGGCGAGGGCTCGGAAGCACGCTCCGCTTTTGCCATTCGGATACTAGGATGTTCTTGTAGATAATAATAGTAATATATATATATATAATTTTCAAGTTAACTACGGCCGCGGACCAGGGACGGAAGGGGATGGGTGGACGCACCTTGAGTGTGTCTGCGTCCGTTGCAATCTGACTGCCTGGTTCGTTGTAGAAGAGGGCGTTCCAGAACACGAGCGAGAGGTCGGTGTACGCGTTGAGTGGGTCCTTGTAGCGGTTCTTTTCTACGTTGGCGCGTATGCCGTTGAGGCAGCGTGGTTCTGGGATGATCTACACGGATGGATGCGGTGAGGATGGAAGAGGGAGAGGACGCGTTACCTCGTAATACTCTGGCCAGTCTGTCCTGTCGACGAGATCCAAGAACATGCCCGCGAGCTGTCGCTTACCCCTGGACGGTGTCGCCGCGACGAGGATGCTGAGGATGTCCTCGATCGCAGTCTTCTGTGCAGCGGTGATGGCCATGGGCATCTGCTGGGTGAGTTTGCTAGGATCGAATTTATGCGTCGTGTTTGTGCGTGTTTGTGTTCGCCCCGTAGCAACAAGTTCGCTCGTGGCCGTCGCACGGATTTCATGGCGCGCAGCTGGATCGTCGTCGAGCACGGCGATGACTGGGGGGCAGTGAGATCGTCGACGGTATCGCCTCGGGGATATCTGGGAGGCATTGCCCGATCTGACGGATTCGTTCGCACTATCAGACGGAGGAACGCTTCGACGATCAGGATCAGGCATGCGAGTGTCCGGAGTTGAATGCTTATTTCGCTGTGTTCGTCCGCTGGTATATAACCCACTGCCCTCCCTCTTCCACCACAACAGAATGCCAATGTCTGCACTCCGCTCCATGGTCAACAGCGCATCCTTATCTGTCGCCGACATTCCCCCCTCCCTCGCAGGGTTCAAGTCCATCCCGGGAATCCAACTTCCCCAATCGACTGCCTGGTCCTGCGACACTCTCCCTTTCCTACTCCCCGCGTCACAGCTCCACTACGACTATCGACACGACCCCCCGCTCCTCCTCGACCATCCACAGCCCCCGTCGTCGTCCTACCTCGACATCTTTGACTCGTCTGCGATGCACAGCACTGGCCCACCGCCGTACTTCCCCGGCGCGCTCACCTTGCCAGGGCCGTCCATGCCGTCATCTGTGCCCACCCGCGCAGACATCACACAGTCGATTCGCAACGCTTGCTCTGTAACTACTGTCACCACGCGAGCACCGACGACGAGCGGGTCGCGCACCACCACCAGACAAGATGGCCAGCCAACCCGCACGCGGGAGAAGAAGCACGGCTGCTGGATGTGCGAAAAGTCATTCGACAGACCCTCGACCCTCAGAAAGGTACGGCTCACTTTCACCGCACCGGTCATCACTTCATGTACTTATGAACTCATGGCTTATGGCACACTTACAGCACCTCCTCGTTCATACCGGCGAAAAAGGTCTGTCTTCTCTTCTTCATTATCTTCATCTCCCTCACATTCACACGTCACCCAGCATTTGTCTGTGGGACGTGTGGCCGTCGTTTCGGCGTCGCATCTAATCTCAATCGACACGTCAAACGCTGCATCCTTAAACCCGTCAACAGGTCCAAGCAGCCAATCGATCCCCCCACTGCCCACCCAACTCCCTCCTCTGACACGATGTCCAGTACCACAGCAGATCAGGTCCCCAGCACATCGACCTCCACAGCTTCACCACCCACTGCACCCCGTTCCCGTAAACGCACCCGCGAACCCGACATGCCCGAGTCACCTCCCCAGCCCACCACATCCGACAACACCAACAGCACCGCTAGACCACCTGCCAAACGCCGCAGACGCGCACCCTCCCCAACGCAATGGATCCCCCAGTCCCTCCACCAGTTCTCCATTGCCCCCGCCGACTCCAAACCCATATCTGTCCCGCTTGCACCCGTGCACGCTGTGCGCGATGCGCAGTCCGACGACTGGATCGAAGAGCGTGATTCGTGGTACCAGAACGTGGGTGCGTGCCCATATCACCCGTGTGAGTGGAACGGGACGCTCCCTGGACCAGGCCTTGGCATAAGCAACAGTCTCCCAGGCGGGGGCACGACTGTCGGGGTGGGCATGGGTGGGCAAGACGGGGTCGATGTTCCGAGCGGTCTCGTCAACGGAGGCAGGCTTGTCATGGTGTGATCGATGCGGTGTCGAGGGTCGTGAGTTCTGGTTCTTTCTTGGTCTTTGGGATACCGATCGCAAACTCTTGCAGTGCTTTTTTTTTTTGGTCCGCCGTGCTTCTGACTCCCTGCATTTGTCTGATCTCGCTAGTGTCGTCGTTGTGCGCTGTTGCCCAGGTGTTCGTTGACGTCGATAGGATCATGCTAGCACCGTACTTTCTCCTCACTTGCCTCGTTGTTGGACTCGGCGCTGGGCTTTTCGATCCGCCGCTGGTTTAATTTCGTATTTCATGGACTCCGTCACTGCCTCTCCCCTATTAGCAGTACACCCCCCCGCTTTTATTCTATCGTAGACCGCACGGACACACACGCCAGTTTCATCTATCATGTTATATTTCTAGTCTTCGTTGGGCTATGTATTCTATCTTGTGTCTAGAAGGACCCTGGCCCGCTGGTTCGGCGCGGAGTTGCAAAACACATGGCATTTGGCGTCCGCGCGGTAGTTTCGGGCTTTTCCTTGTGCGCCACCAAATCTTGTGCTGAAACCATTGGCACACCCTATGCCCATCAGCCTACGCAAGGTCGATAGCAAGACTGAACATTCAGCGCGAACGGTCTTGCTTTGGGGTTCAGAATTCCATGCCATTCGTCCGCCGTGCCTACAAGACCCGACGAGGTTTCGATGCAACGCGTGACGATGATACAGCACGGACTCGTAGAGACGAGAGAAAGATGCCCACCTGCAAGGATTGAAATATTGGCGATGTCGTCTTGTCTTCGGGTCACATCTCCGACATTTCAATCTGTTGTAGATCGGCGTGCATCCAGAGATAAAATATCGGTACAGTAATGGGTCATATGATCCTTCAGCTTCAGGTTCAGAACCTTTCTTCTGCCCAACGGTACGACTGCGCTAATACATCCTTCCTTTAGATGATCACTGGCCACTGTAGTGTCAACGTCACGTGCGTTTACCTGTTGATGTAAATGTGAGTTTATGCTTCATTAAAATGCGCACCCGGCACACCTCTTTACCTCGCTGACCACATATTCATTCCTGGTTTCGAGTGCCCTGGCTATTCTTCGAATTCCCATCTCCCGCCGAATCCCTGACTAGCAGTATATCAGTCAGATTTCAAGACCCATTCGACCGATGGGATCTCCATCACGTCGAGGTCGATCGAGATCGTCGAAGACCAAGACCTACCATTTACTGTTGTTCTGATCTGCACAGAGATTATTGTGTCTACCAACGTACGCATTGCTTCTCTTGGACGTCCGATCGTTGGGCATTGCGTGGAAGACGGGGGATACAGTGAGCCTGCAGCTGAATCGAAGGGGGGTAATCATTTTATGGCGGTCGGGTCGGTCCACGTGTGTCGAAAGACTCTGCGGTCCTTCGTTCGGGGGCTGGGCTCGAGCGAGCGAC
>Ga0307518_10002213_pt1 | contig 14230 bp, 8 predicted proteins | sample 25_EM_MG_FD_203889 | JGI IMG/M metagenome (GOLD analysis project Ga0307518, IMG submission 203889) | Populus trichocarpa ectomycorrhiza microbial communities from riparian zone in the Pacific Northwest, United States - 25_EM | ecosystem: Host-associated > Plants > Roots > Unclassified | place...
GGGTTACTGGGGCACAAGGAAAAAGAGTGTCAAAATCAACTCAATAAAGATAATCACCATCTCCTCCCTTCTTCTTGGATGAAAAGGGTTTTGTTTGTGTTGGTTTTGACTGATTCGTTCATGTGGGTTTTGACAAAATCATATTTGTCTTTATTAAAGAACGGCGCCATTGTCAATTTGGCGCATATCTGAGTCGGATTTGAGAAGTTTGTGGCAATAAGAATTGGTACCGGTATTAAGAGATCATTTGGGAGTTGTAAGGGGTGTTTAAAAACTCTAAGGAAGCTGAGCTGCGAGCAGTTATAAAAGTTATTGAATTGTGTTCTTCAAGGGATGATTTTAATGAAAAATCTTTTAGTGGAATCCGACCTAGCTTCCATGATAAATTGGATGACTAAACCTAGCTAGTTCTAGATTTTGAAAATTCCATGATTTATCCATTAAAGCCTCTCGGTTTTCTTCTGTTTTGGGTAATGTTTTCTTCTGTCACACCCTTCAAGAAGCAAATTTCATGGTCGATTCCCTTGCAAAACCAGGGGTGAATAGAATGGAGGAGTTTATGGCCTGGAAAACAGTTACCGATAATAGAGACAAGTTTTCCCATGCTGGATTTATTTTTCGTAGCACTGGGATTTATTTTCTTTTTTTTTTCTTTGATTTCCAATTATGAACTATGCCTAAAAGGCAAGTCGGGTTTGGAATAGGCTACCTCGTTTTTTTGTGCTTAAATTAGTGAAAAACATTTTAAATAATCAGTTGATACAGAAATTTGGTTAATTTATAATTTTAAAAATAAAAAGTTAATATATATATAATGCTGTTCAAATATATATGACTAGTGATATATATAGTTGTTAAATATTTTTTTGTTTTTGTTTTGAAGGACAATTAAGTTATTTAACTGTAAAGAATAAAATAACCAATTTATTTCTGATCTATTTAATAATGATTAATTAATGTATCATAAAAACTATATATTATCTTTAAAAAAATTATTTGATTTTATTACAAAATAATCATTACACGATCATTGCTATATTGAATATATAAACCATGCCTTTTAGTGTTCCTTACTAGATTTAATACCTGCGCTTCACATCAGGTAATCTTTGGAGACGTTGATATCTTCAATTGATGTGGAAAAGAGTAGAAATTCATAAGAGTAAAAGTGATTTTTGCTAGTATGACCTCCTCTAGGGTCTGAAGTCAGTTTTTTATTGTTCACAACAAAGCTTTTTCAAGTTTATTTCATAAATCAGTCATGAATTTAAACAACTCCAAAAAATAATTAGGTTTTTAACCAACATTTAATGAATTTTAAGGATAAACATGCGCACTATTTAAAGCTGAATTAATTTTTTTTTTTATAAATTTATATATAAAGCAATATATACCATTAAGTAAATGGTGACCGAATAAAAAGAAAGATTATAAAAAGTAACTAAGAAAAAGGAGAAAAAAAACAAAAGACCAAACTAATTAGTCCTGTTAAAGATACATTAAAGATTTTAAAAAGATGAGATCTTTAACCAAAATGTCAGATGGTGAAAGGTAGAATGACTTAAATTAGGTGGCACAAACAATCACCCCCGTAATCCTAAGAAGATTATTATTTCACCACCTTACCACCTGTTGGAACTGCTTCTCTCTTTAAGCAACACCAGGTCCTAAAGCCTTGATGGCAACTGGGGTGGGTATGATCAACCTTGCCTTTATACGCAGGTCCATATCCTCCTCCGCCAATTTTATTTGATGGTGAGAATTTGTCAGTGGCTTCTTCAATAGTACTGTATATCGCACACCATTTTGTTCCAAAGCATTCAAATTAAGCACTATTCTTCTCCTTTATCTCTCGCTCGGCTTTCGTCTGAGCTTATTGCCCTTTTATGCTTCCATCTCTGCTTGTTCAGCTGCTTTAATGGTATCTTTGCACTTAGCCTTCTCCAACTCTGTATTGGCAAGAGCTGCCTCTCCTGCGAGCTTGGCTACCTTAAATTTATGAACCTCGTCAATCTTCTATAGATTGAGTTCAGTAGAGCCTGGATCAAGAACATTCAGCATCCAAATATTTGAACCAATTTAAAAAACATGTCATTTGTTAATGGTTCATTAAGTTATGGTGTCTCATATCATTTTCATTATAATCTATCAATTAAGTTCCTTCCTGACATTCAACAGCCAACTGAGTCCATGTTCAAATGCAGGATTGAGTTCAATGACAACTAACTTCTTTCAAATTTTTGGTTCAATTGATGATGAAATGAAACTACTTTTTTGAAGATTTCAGGCAAACAATGACTAAGGAGTTCGAAATAATAAATATTGGTCTCATGTCCTACTATTTAGAGAATAATGACATCAAATAAAAAAAATATAGAATCTTTGTGAATCAAGAAAAGTTTTCAAGGGAGGTTATCAAGAAGTTCAAGATGAAGAATTGTGAAAAAGTAAATACTTTAGTTGAGTGTGAAATATAAATGTTAAAGAATAATGAAGGGGAGACGATAAACTCTACAACATTCAAAAGCCTAGTTGGGAGTTTGAGATATTTAACATGCACTCGTCCGAATATTCTTTTTGTAGTGAGACTTATAATTAGGTTTATAGAGATACTTATTATGACACACTTCAAAGTTTTGAAGCAAATTCTTCAATATATCAAAGGTATTGTTGATTTTAGCTTATTCTAATAGCTTTAAACTTGTGGGTTATATTTTTTGTAACCCAATTTTGGATTCACCAAGATTTTCTCGAATGTTATTTTATTTCTATTATTATTTATAAAAATCCAAAAAATTAAGAAAAAATTTAAAATTCAAAAATATATTTTTCTCGAGTCAACCGCATCTTTCCATCAAAACTGAGTCCACCGGGTCAAACCATGTCGACCAGGGTAAAAAATGAGTTTCGGGCCGTTTCGGGTCAAAACCGTCATTTTCAACCAAAACCAAGTCCACCTGGTCAATACGGGTCAAACCATGTCAACTAGGGTAAAAAATGAGTTTCATGCCGTTTCGGGTCAAAACCGTCATTTTCGACCAAAACCGTGTTCACCGGGTCTATACGGGTCAACCAGGGTAAAACATGAGTTTTCGGGCCGTTTCGGGTCAAAACCGTCATTTTCGGCCAAAACCGAGCCCACCGGGTCAATACGGGTCCAACCATGTCGACCGGGATGAAAAATGAGTTTCAGGCCATTTTAGGTCAAAATTGTTATTTTTTTATCAAAACCCGGTCCACCGGGTTGATACCCATTGAAATTTTTTTTTAATGTTTCAACATAATTTTCGGTAATTAAAATTGATTTTTAGCGATTGAGTCAAGCTTTTTCTAATACTGATTTGAGTTTTTAGTTTTACCTATATAAATATTTATTATTATATATAATAAAACAAAATCAATAATAGAAAAACTTATCATATTAAGGCAGGGCAGCTGCACTGATTGTAGACGGAGTAGTTGCGCCGATGCAATTTTTCTTTAACGCAGATCCGTGTTGTCCCCTGTCACTGGCTATAAATAGCCAGTGACAATTCGCAAGGAAAAAAAGGAGGGGAGGAAGAAAAAAGAAAAAAAAAAAGAAAGAGAGAGGAGAGACTTGTATTATTATTTAAGGTTTTTTTTAGTTTTTCTCCGCGTGAGTAAGATATTAATTTTTTTAAAAAAATAAATTGTAAAATATCAAAAATATCTTAACCGTTAGATTTAATAGTATTTAGTTCTGGACTTTTGATTTAATAGGATACAATAGGGCTTACCACACTAGATTAAAACCCACATCCATCTCAGCCCTTAAAACAATCTGTCCTTCGATCCTGTGTTGCCACGTCACCCGGTGTACCCCGCTCTAGGTACACCGCGCCATACCCGATCACAAATCAGCCCATCCGGACCGTTCGATCAACTTGCAGATCAAGCCAATCACAGCCGGAGGATCAGGTCAGCCGCGATCTAACGGTTACAAACCTTCAGCTGCACCGCTGTATCATGCTCGCGTTCACACCGTAGCACAATCTCGGAGTCTCTCTCTCCTCTCGCCGGCGATTCTCTCTCTCTCATCCGATCTCCCATTTCCGGCCGTTTGAAGCCTCCGAAAAACCACATAAAGGTTTATAGCCTCATATAAAGCAAAACCCCGGCAGGTTGAAGCGGTTTCGCCTCCCTATCTGGCCGGAAAAATGCCGCGATTTTGGTCGGCCACCCGAAGCTTCAAACCGACGATTCTCCCTCATCAGCCATCAACGGACGTCGAAACCACCGTCATCAGAATCCTCTCCCTCAGATCTACCAGAATCAACCATTCTATGGCCGGAAAGCTCGCCGGAAAATTTCACCGCCTCCAACAGTAACCGCGCGTGAGCCACACGCGCCCCAGGGGCATTTTCGTAAATTTCTGAGAAATTCAAGGGTATTTCAGTATTTTGCCTATACAGTGGCACTCAGGTAATTTTTTGGGGTTCCTGATGGTATTTTTGATATTTTTATATATATAAATGCTTGTAAATTTTGTTACATGTTAAAAAAAAAAACAAAAAAACCTAAAAATAAATATTAAAGGAATAACATCGTGGGTTCAACACCCATCTTATCATGTCATCGTTTGTGGGTCCAAAGTTTAATTCTCAAGTATGGTTATATCTATTTCTCAACGATATCAAAATAATTTTTGTTTTATAAATAAATATTGTTTGTCGACACGTCTCTTTTTTAGAAAAAGACCGATGCCAAAAATTTAAAATACCAAATATGGATTATGTCCATTATTTTTTTTTGATAACTCAGACGTAACTCTCCTTTTTAGGGTTAAAACGTCAATATTTTAGACCAGTCTTCTAATTTTTAGGGACTGGTGTCATTTTTAACGCGTCTCCTATTTTTAGGGACCGACGTTAACCATTTTAAACAACAAAATTGCCAATAAGCCCAAAATATAATAGCATTTAAATCAAATAAAAAAAACACAGAAGTAAGGGTAACCTTTCTCTTGAAAGGATGTTTTAAGGGTGGTGTCTACCTTCCCTTAATCATAACTAACCCCGTACCCGAATCTCTGGGACCAGTGTCTAATTTGGGATTTCTAGTTTCCCTCAAATTACTAGATGGCGACTCCAATAAAATCTTTATTTCTCTCAATTGAGAAAAAACCCTTTTTGTTAAATAAACAACAAAAAAGTGGGAGCCGTCGTCCGACGTCGTGTATCGACAATATTGATAGTGATTGAGCTGGATATATGAATGATAGAAAGAACACTACAAGTTTTGTTTTCTACATGAAAGATATAGCATTTACATGGAGTTTAAAGAAGCAATCTATAATCACTTTGTCAACATGTTGAATATATAGCTACTATATCATATGTTTGTCATTCCATATGACTAAAGAGATTATTGAAGGAATTGTGAATGCCACAAGAGAAGCATGCTGAAATTTATTTGGACAACGCATCAGCCATTGCATTAACAAAGAATCCAATATTTCATGATAAAAGTAAACATATTGATATAAAATTTTATTATTTAAAAGATTGCATTGCAAATAAAGAAGTTGAAGTCAAATACGTGAGGACTCAAGACTAAGTCGCGAATATTTTCATAATGCTACTCAAATATGATGTGTTTGTCAAAATGAGAGACATGTTAGGAGTTATAAGGAAATCAAATTTAAGAGAGGATGTTAAAAGTAAACCAGATTTCAGTTTTTTTGAAGAATAGAGAAACCGATTGACTAATTGAATTAAATAAATTGGTTGACCGGTTAAGTCGGCAGAATGCTTTTCTTATTCATAATAGTTTTTTCTATTGTAAATTTAATTTTTTTATAGTCTAGAACTTTATGCCTATATATAAGCTTGTAATATGAGGTATTATTAATTAATATAGAGAGTGAAATCAAAGAAAGAAGCACTTCAATCAAGTTAACCTTCCTTTTATTTTTATTCTTCTTCTTTATTTTTGTTCTTGACTTTTTAATATTGCATTGCTTAGTTGATCTTATACCACACTTGTTTTATTTCCAACATAATATGCCGAAGGAGATAACTTAAACAAAGAAACCTAACCAACATGTCAAAGGAAGAATGGGAGCCGTTAAAGATCTAATAAACTGAAAAAAGAAAAAGGAAAAAGCAAAGTCATCAATCTTTCATAAAAATAACAAACGACAGAGACATGGATTAAGCAAAGACCAAAGAGAAAAATATTGGAACAACGAAACAGAACTCATGAGGAAGCAGGCAAGAAAAGAAAAAAACAAACTGAATAAGGAAAGCTGCAACACACTCACACTAATCCGGCAGCCCCTCTCTAAATCAAGCAAGAAAAACTACAGCTACCAAACCTGAAAAAGTAAAGGACAAATGATGAACATCAATGCTAGCATGAAGAAGAAGCAGAGTCATGTACTATCACAACATATAAAATGACAACACACTCATTGACAATAATATGAAAGAGGTCTCATTCTTGGAAAAAACAAAAACCTCGTGGCTAAACCATCATGGAAAATAAATTATTAATACCCTCAGTTAAAGCATCAACTAAACCAGATCACTTTTCCAGTCGAGCACTACTATATACTGCCAAAAATAAAGCACTGCCTTTGTTCCAAAGCCATTGCCAACTTTCCATCCCTCTCCATACATGAACATCTTTCATGTCACTTGGCTACTGTGTGTTGCCATTATCATCTTGAAACACTTTCACCATCAAGGTCATCACCACCATGGTGGTTTTGTCGATGTAGACCCCAACAACTACACCCTTATCACACGTTAATTAATCATTATCATGTATATCCCATGGAAAAAATATAGTTTAAAAACCTGACCGGTCCTCGACGGTCCATCCGCGACCTGATGTTAATTGATACAGTCATAAAATAAAAAGAAAGGAAAAAAATCAGTTTTGTTTGTAGGTTTGGGCAACAACTCGCTAGAAGTCATGAGAAATTGAAATTGAAATACTGTGTAAATACACAGTAAAAGCTATCACATGTTTCATTGTTTTTAAGAGCACAATTAGCTTCTTCTTCTTCTTCTTCTTTTTTTAAATTGTAATTTAATTTAATATAAATATATATCCATCCTCTCCTGTCAAGCAACAACGTTATCTAAAATTTATAGCTGAGGTAAGAAGGTAACCAAAAGAGCCTAAACCAAAAGAGTGACAGGAAAAGCAACTTGGTAGCCCTTAATTAAAATGCTTTTATTTTCTGCTTTTACTTTTGGGCTGACCCCATATGCCATGAAGCTTTCTTCTTTATTAAAACAATAAAGAAATAAAAAGAGGAATAACGTTACACTCCAAGCTTGCTTATCTCCATTCATTCTTTTGGTTACCTCAGCTATAAATTTTAGATGACGTTGTTGCTTGACAGGACAGGAAGGGATTAATTTGTGCTCATGAGAGAATCATGAACTGAAAGCCTTATATTCCATTTCTCATTTTAATTCTTAATGATGATTCTTATATACATAGTAGTTAAAAAGTATCTTCACGTTTTAGCTTGTGCAGAGAGCAAAGTGTTTTATTCTTTCCTGAGAATAACCCTTGATTTCATGATAATAAGTAAAGTGCAGTAACCAATTCCCATTCAAGTTGGTAGCGCAACAATAAATTAGCTTGTGCAGAGAGCGAGTGGTTTGTGGCACGAGGGACTAGATACACAAAATCCCACCTGAACTGCTCTTTGCATTCAGATACATTTTGGCTGTAAATTAAGGTATGTGTTGCAAGCGTCTCCCTTTCTTTTCTTCATTTCTCTCCAAGTCTCTGAACTTAAATTTGAAAGTTGTTTTCTTCCTTATGCAGTATTATATTTGGAAGTCCATTGATGGTAGAAATTAATTGGTCTTGCATGTGCTAGGGAATGTAATATAAAATTATTCTTAAGCGTCATCCACCTAATTTATGAAATAATTCCTTGTAAGGTCTCATGAATTGTTTTACATATAATACTTTAAAATAAAGCATGATCTCGATTATGCAGAACAATTCTTAGTCCTTTCTCACTCCAATCAATTCTTAGTCCTTTCTCTCTCAATATATATATATATATATATATATATATATATATATGGTATTGACTGTATTTATATTTTAATCAATTTGTTGTCGTAGTGACACTTTTTCCGGAACATGAATAAAGGGAGGTCTTATTACATTTAATTTATATGAACTACTACGAAATATGTTGTAAATGCATAAGTTGATTATTAGCTAGAATTTTGTTTAACTGATTAATATATCTTTAAGTAAAGTTCATGTCTGGCTTATAATGAAGGGGAGCAAACATGGATGTGGATGGTTTATCTGTACGTGTTGTCGCATTGTGGAACGACTGGCAGCTTCGCTCAATGATTTTGCTAAGTCTCTGGCTGCAAATTTTCCTCACCATCGCTGGCGGTCGACGAAAGTATACAGCCGGAATCTGGCTTGGGACGCTGGTTTGGCTAGCATATACGTCAGCTGACCCGTTGGCAACTCTTTCATTGGGTACAATTACTCGCAATCAAGGGGGTTCCAATTGTAACACTAAAAATGAAAGCATCACCCCGGCATTTTGGTCATCGATGCTCCTTGTCCACCTTGGTGGCCCTTACACCTTTACTGCCTATGCAGTAGAGGACAACGAACTGTGGTCGAGGCATGTGCTTCAGCTATTAACGCAACTTTCGATGTCCTTTTATGCATCATTGAGGTCATGGTGGAGCATGGATCCGCTCAGATATTTAGCCATTCCTATCTTTATTGCCGGAATCATGAAATATGGGGAGAGGGTTTTGGTTCTTTGGTTAGCAAGCTCCAACAAGTTTAGAGAGTCCGCAAACGAAGAAAGGAAGCTTCTACGAGAGCAATTAGATAACAAAATTCCACGCGATGACTTCGATAACATGGATGCAACAAGGTGCGATAAAGTTTTGGGATTTGATCGCATAAGACCAGAGGCAAAACATCTCCATGAAGCTCATTTCTTATTCCGAATTTTGAAGTTACTATATGGAGATTACCTTGTTACATATCCAACTCATATGAGCAGCTATAATATCTTGAAGAGGAAGTCTGCTGCCAAAGCATTCGAGTTGATAGGAGTGGAGTTGGGTTTCATGTTTGATGTCCTTTTCACCAAGGCGATGACTGGGGTTGGCTGGCGGCCTCGCCTCTTTCTCCGCTCCATCAACTTTCTACTCTCTGTCTCCGCATTACTTGCATTCTGGATAATGGCCAGAAACTCCAAAGCCTATTCCGAAATTGATATCACTATATCATACTTGTTGCTAGGAGGAGCTGTTGTTCTTGATATATACTCAGTCATTTGGATGCTTCTCTCTGATTGGACTATGCTTTGGCTTAGCAAGAAAAGGGAGCCATTGGCGGAGTCTATTTGTCAATTTATTTATTCTTCTCGGTGGCTGTCGTCTCTTATTCATAAAAAAAGGTGGAAAGAATCTATGAACCAACATGCCATACATAAGCATATTGAGCAAAGTGTACCAATGGGAAATCTTATCAGCAAGGGTCACAACTTTCGGAGATGGAAAGAGGATGTGGATTGTTATTTAAAGGAATTGATCTTCGAACGTCTCTTAGATATGCGTTCAAGATACAGTCGCCAAGATGATCAAAGGATGATATTGGCAGAGAGAGGTGATCATGCACTCAGAAGAAACGGATGCTCTGAAAAATTTCGTTGGTCTGTGGTTGATATAGACTTTCATGAAAGCTTCCTATTATGGCACATTGCCACTTGGTTTTGTCACGTAGGCCATACTGAATCTCCTCATGTTAAAGTAAGCAGATCTTTAGCTAGTTACATGTTGTATCTTCGGAGTGATATGCCGTTTATGCTACCTAAAGAGATGGGTGAAGCAAAGTACATGTCAACCAGCGTAGAAGCCACTTTTCAAGTTGAAGAGGGACAAACCGAAGGGTCAGTGCTATCTGATGGTCGCAACCTCGCCAGTGCATTGGACTTGCTGGAGACAGAGGATGGGTGGTCAGATGAAACAAAATGGGAAATGATATCTCAAGTGTGGGTGGAGATGCTAACTTTTGCTGCGATTCATTGTGGATGGAAAGAGCATGCAAAAGCACTTAGTCAAGGAGGAGAGCTACTTACCTTTGTGGCCGTTCTTATGTCTCATCTTGGCATTAGTGAGCAGTGTATCTACAAGTAAATAATTACTTGGTACTTTGCATATGTTATTATTCCTTCTTCTTTTATTTTTCATTTGTTTATTTTGATAATAAGATTTTTACATGTTTGTGATTGATACGTTATTATATGTACAAAGGGTTGAATTCTCGGTTTCTTAAATTATCATGTTTATATATTATTTATATGACAACACGTTAGTTCAAAGATATCCTTTCTCTTAAGACAAAATCCATATATGTTCATATATTATTTATATGATAACACGTTAGTCCAAAGATATCCTTTCTCTTAAGACAAAATTAAAAAAACAGAAGAAGATCGTTAAAATCGTCAATAAGCTCAAGTTTTCCTAAACGTACTCATGAACTTTATTTCTTGTAGCATTAGATGGAGCTTTTCTGCTTGATTTAGGGGTAAGAGAAAAAGGGATAAAGTTTTACAAGCTTGTTGATTTCCTGTCCACATTTTACATGAATTATATATTTTCTTGAGAGGATGGGAAGTGATTTGTGCTCATAATGAAGATTTAGCTTGTGACAATCGAAAGCAATTTATTCCAGTGGTCCTTTTATTTTGTAGTAATGATCGTGATGAGAGCAGGTGTTTATAATATCCTTTCATATTGATGATAAGAAGTAAAGTATTTTTACAAATTCATATTCTTGCAGCATCTTTAATATACATGAAGCAGATTTTTGCGGAACCAGAACTAAAAAATACACAAAATCAACCTGGTTGCACAACCAGTAAATTAGCCCGCCGTATAAAATTGCAGAACTCAGAGAGGAAATATGTGAATACTGTCTTGTATATTTCATTCCTTTAGTGTGCATGTACATAGGGTTTAAATAAATGATAATTTAAATAAATGATAATGCTAACTGTTGTCCTACACATGTGCATGTATATCTGATAGTTCGAAATTTAAACAGCAGATACAATCTTGTTTGAATTTGAACTTTGAATATTGGATAGCTAAGTTCCTGCAGATTTGGTGGTTGTTGCAGCATGCTCTTGCTCTTTGACTTGTTCTTCTACACGCCGGAACACCTCTTTCCATAATCTTCAGGTATGTTTTGGCTGTAAAGGTACTTAGATTATAATATAAAACTAGCTATTCGTAAGCATTACTGAGCTTATAAAACAATTCTTTAGAATCTTACTTAATTAACTTTGTAAGAGGATCAAGAATGATTTTATATTAAATATTTTAAAGCATGATTTCTGTTGTGTAGAAGAATTCTACGTCAATTCGATACTTTTCTCTTATTGTAAGATCTTTTCTTTTATACTTTATTATTGCTTTCATTTGTTTATTGTTTAATTGAGATTTTACTTTATTCGACGTGATTCATGTGAATTGCTGCGAAAGATGTTGTGAATGAATAATTTGGTATGCTGTCCATGCATTATGTGATTACTACGAGCCTGCTATTCTGTTTAATTCATTAATGTATTTTTAATGTTAGCTGGTGGTAATAGTTATCTAGGAAGGAGGTAGCCACGGATAGAGCTGGCTTATGGCAAGGGTTACTTGGCCAACAACTCGAGTTGTTCCTAATAAATAAAATATATTTATTAATTATACTTTATAAAATAAAAATTGTCACTACTTAACAACTACTAAATTTCAAGCACAAAATAAAAACTGCTCAAGACCTCATCACTTGTCAGATATATATAAAAATAAAAAAAATTCTTAAATATTTTAAAAGGTTTTATTTATAGTTTTGTCTAAGGCCTCGAAAAGAGAACATTTCGAGTTCAAATCCTATCATTTACATTTTTCAACTCACATATAAATAATTAAATATGTGATTGATTAGAAATTTTAAGTGAAGAGCTTTTCCCTATAATTTGGTTCTTAGAAGTTGCCACACCCATCCATGGATCACATCTAAAAAAGTGTCCATGATAAAAATGATAAGAAAAGAAAAAAATGATAAGAAAAGAAAAGAAAAGAAAAAAGAATACAGTTCATATCTGATCTGCGTTGAAGGCAAGTAAAGATGAGCGCCTTGAAGTTTTCTGAACGTGTTATCGAATTGTGGAATGAATGGGATTACAAATAAGAATTTCACCATCTTTGCAAGAAAGTAAACCATTACAAGAACCAACTAAAAACCCAGCACATTCTTGTTTTGATGTTGTAACACATGGTTGGTCTTGTAGGGTTATTGGGGACACCAGAATGTCAAAATCAACTGAATAAAGATATAACCACCGCCTCCTTTTTTCTTGGATAAAAAGAGTTTTGTTTGTGCTGGTTTTGACATATTCGTTCATACCTGTCTAATAAAGAACACGCATCTGTAGCGGTGCAGAGTTTTGATGTTTAGTTTGGAGAGGATTTCGGTGATGATTTCAATTGGGGTGTAGCTTGCCTTTGTGTTTTGACTTCCGATGACTCCTTAGGCTCACCCATATCGATCCTAAGGAGCTTTTTTCTTGATTAAAAATAAAATAAAATGAGAAATAATGTTATACTCCAAGCTTGCTGATCTCCAGTCACTCTCCTGATTGTCTTCTTAAAATAAAGTTATACTCCAATCTATAAATCTTACATGGCACTGTTGCTTGAGAGGAGAGGAGGGAGTTTCTGCTCACGAAAATCATACGCTTTACATAAAGTTTAAGCTTGTGTAAATGAAAGCAATGCATTTCATTTGTCATTTTAATTTTTAATGATGACTCTTATATACATATCTTACAGTCTTGGCTTGTGCAGAGAGCAAAGTGTTTTATTCTTTCTTAAGAATAACATTTGATTTCATGATACAAAGTAAAGAACATTTACTGATTCATAGTATTAATATGCATGAAGCACCAGGGACTAAGCACACAAAATTCAAGTTGGTAGCACAACAGTAAATCACTCAACCTGAACTCCACTTTGCATAATCTTCAGAAACATTTTGGCTGTAAAGGTATGAGTTGCATGTGTCTTCCCTTAATATTTCTCCCCAGGTGTCTTAACTTAAATCTGAAGCTTCTTTTTTCTTCTTTATGCAGTATTATATTTAAAAGTTGATTGTCGTAGATATAGTTGAAATAAAATTCATAATAGAAATACATCTTGCATGTGTTAGCTTATATCAAAGAGCGTTGCTTGATTTTTTCCTAACAAGTAGAAAAAAAGGCATTGCTTGGAATCTTAATTATGCTTATTATATATGTTATTAACTATACTGTATATTTTATTCAATCCGTCGTGATGACACGTGTTTCAAAACAGGAATAAAGGGAGCTCACTTGGCTGCTCAAATACCACTTGTAGGAAGATTAATGCTGAAACTTATTCTGAACAACAATGACAAAGTGCAAAACTGAAGAACAGAAAGAAATTGAGAGAAAAGTATACTTTTTTAGATTTTCTCTTTGAATTTTTCTCTGCTATCATCTATCATCTCCTCCTTATAACTCTAATTACAAGCTTATTTATAGACCTAAAATCCTAGAAATTGAACTGAATAAGAAATTTATTCTAACTAGAAAATTAATTATGCCGACTTAATCTGGAAATCTCTGGGTGCCTCTGATTGCAAGAAATCTTAGTTTAAATTTATTGTCAACACTTCTCGGTGGCTGTCGTTTCTTATTCATAAAAAAAGGTGGAAAGAATCTATGAACCAACATGCCATACATAAGCAAATTGAGCAAAGAATACCAATGGGAAATCTTTTCAGCAAGGGTCACAACTTTCGGAGATGGAAAGAGGATGTGGATTGTGATTTAGAGGAATTGATCTTCAAACGTCTCTTAGATATGCGTTCAAGATACAGTTGCCAAGATGATCAAAAGATGATATCGGCAGAGAGAAGTAATCATGCACTCACAAGTAAGGGACGCTGTGAACAATTTGGTTGGTCCGTGCTTGATATAGACTTTCATGAAAGCTTCCTATTATGACACTTTGTGTAACACCCAAATTTTTAGTCTAAACCCAAGACCAAGTTAGTCCATACCCAACCTAAGTTAATCTAGGTATATAACAAAAGTTACAAGAGAATTTTTTTTTCTCTCTCTTCTAATTATTGTGGCCGTCGTGACCCTCCCCTCATCAAACCAAAGATT
>Ga0307518_10002214_pt1 | contig 14228 bp, 11 predicted proteins | sample 25_EM_MG_FD_203889 | JGI IMG/M metagenome (GOLD analysis project Ga0307518, IMG submission 203889) | Populus trichocarpa ectomycorrhiza microbial communities from riparian zone in the Pacific Northwest, United States - 25_EM | ecosystem: Host-associated > Plants > Roots > Unclassified | place...
CAATGCCAACGAGTCCTTTGAATATTCACATTTATTCATATGTTGAAGTTCGGTACTGTACATCAATAGTCCTGTCACTCAAATACTCACATTTATTCATATGTTGAAGTTCTGTACAGCATGTTGTTGGTGATGTCACATAAATATTCACATTTATTTGTATGTTGAAGCACTTGTAACATCCAAGTGATACTAGTCCATGTCACTTACATAATTATTCACATTTATTCGTATGTTACTGCTGTAGTAGCCCTTTGCATGTACCCTAGGTATTGTATACTATAGATGGATTGCGGAGCTCCCGAGGAGCACGGACGTGAAAGTCCCGTGTTTGTAGCATAAGAAATAGGGGAGATAAGTGAGCTCACTGTGTGAGACAGCGAGCACGAGGGCGGCAGCAGTGGCGGCCGACGTCAGCGCTTCCGCCGTTACCAAATATGGCATGAGGTGCCTGGTCTACGTTAGCCTTAATTATTCCAAGGGACTAATAGGATTTTTCCTACTACAAGTCATATACATTATTTAGAATTATTCGTATAGGTGGTATTCCGCTCAAATAGGTCATCTTAGACCAGTTGACACCTGTCAACCACTACTCTAATACTACCTGTACTGTGGGAACCATAGGTGGTGTGCGGCGTAGCTACTGGTACGGTGTCCGAAAAAGGAAAGTACGTATATGTAATAGGGAGGCTCAGAGTCACCACAGGCACGGGCCCAGTTGTCACGCAGATGATACGTTGATAGATATGTGACTGCTAGGTCAACTAAAAGACATACAGTTGACTGGACTCCTATGGTGCTGTGTCTTGAAGCATAAGATTGAGACAAGATGTTCTGAAACTTGGCAGTAATTCCAACTTAAGACCTTGAATTGGCTGGGGACACCTTGCTGACTTGACTCGACATTGTTGCTATGATTTTGGTCTTTCTAAATCCTGTAGTGTAGTACTCCACATCACAGGCTTGCTTCAGCTAAAAGGAAAGTGTAGATGTAACTTGAAGTCAAGACTAGATTTCACCAGGGCGTGCATGTATATTTGATTTGGAATAATAACCTCAGTGTTACTGCTGCTATCTAATTGATTTTACTTGAAGTACAAATGTGATATCAAGCCGAGCTTTTACACGTCTTTTACTTAAGGTAATTTCCATGGTGTGCCACCAGTGAACATGATGCCTTTTGCTGACCTAGGATACTCGTGCTCATCCACATAATGTCCTGGCTATTTTTTACCTGATGCCCATTTAGGTGCCTTGGTGGGTTATTTCCCTGCTCTGCTCTGTTCTGCTCTGTTCTGCCCTGTCTTGCGCTGATATCGCTGCAGTTGCTCTTTATGTTACGCATGACGTGACTGATCATACTGTCTATCATGCAGGCCTCCATCACGATTCTCAGCTTGGCCCCCGACATCGCTGCCGCGTAAGTTGCATAGTATAAACTGCTCCAATCATCCTTACATCAATCTTTTCAGTTACAATCTAAAAATGGACCCCCCTCTCTGTTCGCACTCTTCCTCACAACGGCCGCCACGTCGCCTCAATCATTCAGACATCGCCGTGCCCTTTCTGTTGCGTGTACAGATCAGTGCGTATTGGTCGGTCGGGTTGGACTCAGCCTGCAGAGGCACAAGACCATTGACAAAGTCTTGCAAATACACAGCGGAATGCAACTAACACAGAGTTGACTCCCATGATAAGGGAGACAGGGTCACAAGGTACTCGGCCTTAAGATCAGGTTTGCCATGGTGCTGTGTTCCTCGACACAATCTCATCACACTTTGCAGTCTCCCGACGCCAATGAGCAGTCGCAACGGAACTTATACCTCATGGCTGCCATCCTTATTTGTGAGAGCTTTATCACACTTGACGACCTCATGTACGTTACTTCAGCCCTCCTTGGTGGTCATCATTTTATTTGGAGTTGTAGTTGTCTCCGTTAGATGAAAATATGGAACCATACAGACAGGATTACCTAGCACAAGTGCAAGAGCGCATCGTACTACGGGAACGTTTCACTCATGGTCGCACCGCTTTACGACTCAACGTTCGTTTTCAAAGAACAGAACCCCAGCTTCACATGACCTCATGCAAGGTTTGGTCCGAGTGGTGTCATCAGCGTCCCGACTCGCAAGCCTCAGCTCACATTGATTGCGCCAACACCCCCGAGTACCACTTCAACCAATTTTGTTTCTTCTTCCCAGACTGGCCAGGGCGGGTGCCAGTTGCAACGACTTTTGACGATCTGGCGGATGTCATCGAACCAATCATGGACCACATATCTCTCGTGACCCATTGTTCATATCCAAGGTGACTCATCTGTGGCAGTCTCAGCTGATGACAATGGTATGTGATTCCATTCAATGCTAGTTGGACTTGCCAAACTCGGTTACATAGGACCTTCTGCGGAGCCTGATGCAAACCACTCCGCGCGGCCTTTCTGGTACAAACTTCCAGGCGTGATGACGATGATGCCCTCCTGCAGCACGCAGAGGCATGTTGGGATGATATTGACATACAGATAACTACAGTGACGAGTACTATCTCCACCTCCACCTCCACCTCCACCTTCTCCACCTCTCCCCTTACCTTTGGAACAGTGTACCACAACGTGACAATCACCACAACGACGCACCCACCACTATTCACCACCTATATCGTGTATCTAATGATTAGCCGTGACATGGAAAATGTATACGTTCATAGCTGCCCACGCACGACAGTATTGAATGCAAGAAATAGAAACATGATCTTATACTGGTATCAAAGATTTACATGTCCACACTTCCCCCATCATCACCTTGCAATGCCTGGGCCCAGTTCCCTAGCATATTTGCTGCTCCTCGACGAATTTGTTTTAAATTATTGGATGCAGCTGCTAGGTTTGTCCGTCCAATATCAGCAAGCCATCCCTTTCCCTGATATATGTACTGGTTAGAGAAAATACTGTAAGCCGGGGGAATCACCCACAGTATAGGAGACCTAGATGAGTCTGTTATAATTTAAATATTTTCCACAAGAAATGGGATCATACCTCAATGCGAATGAACGCGAAACAAACAGATACCACCAAAATCACGGCAGTAAATATCATGGGCATCCATTTCCACGGAAACAGATCTGCAACCCTCCTATTCATGATGGCATGACACAAGCAGTGAAATTTGACCTGGTCATATCATAATAATGAGAGAGAACAAAAGATGGACCATGCAATACACACCATTTTCCTTTGGATGAACCTTCTGATCATAGTCCGAGATGACCCTTATATTGCAAAGGAAAAATAAGTGAGATGAGGCCAGAAGCAATATGGATGCCAACCTACTCGTGTCTGAACGCCAAATTCGGATGAACATGTTTTCAGAAGAGTGAGATGCGCCCGCTGCGAGTAATGTAAAATCACCGTATTGATAAGCCTGTAGTACCAGTCAGGAGCGAAAGGAATGAAAAGAAGTAAGATTACCGTGATTGCTTGTACAGGGTGTCCTGAACAGGGCAGCAGTAAGCTACTGTAGGAATATCCTGGCGAACCCACCCACCATCATGAGGAAGAAGTTGAATTTGCTCCTCATTGGCAATGTCCCACACCACGACATTACCGTCAGTGGATCCACATGCAGCCGCACGGCCATCATGGAGGAAGGTCACTTGAACAGGGACATTTTTGCCAGTGTCTGAAACATATTTAAATCGGCAATATGGATGGCATTGACGAATCTTGTAAAGATCCATGCCTTCCGAAAGGTTGGATATTAATAAAGCTTGTTCATCTGCTGACAAGAGAGAATGGCCGCTGCAGCTGAGCGATCAATGTACAGTGCTACTGACTCGGTCATTTTGACATACATCAACCTGTGGGAGTGCATCGGCACAGATGTCCATAGCAATTGCATTTGGGGATGCGCCAGGTCCCAACAACTTCCAGGAATTGTCAATAGTTGAAGGACTTAGTCAGACAAGACTTACATTATTCCATGGCTAAGGTACGTTGCAAGTAGCTGACGACCACCCTCTTTGAAGGCAAGCGCTCGCACTCGAACACATTTATCAATGTCCTGCAAAGTGTTCGGTAACTCCGGTGGCGGGGGAAAGATCCTGAAGGTGGCATAATAGTCTACATACAACCGTAAGGGATGTTGCAATCATTTCAGATGGTACTTACTAGGCGTGACTTGCTTCGCAAGATGGACCTCAGAACCCACTCCAAGGGCTATCACACTGGAATAAATATCAATAGCAATAGCATACACTGGAGCATCAACACCCGTGAGGATGGCACTATCCAGATCATGTTCCGGAACCTGGTTCACGATGAGAAATGTGACAAAGGTGAGAAAACTAGCGAAACATACGATAAAGTTGTTGACAGTAAATATCGTTCCATTGGCATTGCCGATGAAGATACAATGCCTGGTATCGTTCGGATCCCAAGCCATGGAAGTGATGGCGCTGTTAACAGGAACCCTGTGCAATAGTGTCCCCGTCATTGGGTCCCAGACAATAACGTTTCCGTCTTCTCCACCACTTGCTAGGTGATCTCCGAGGGGAGAGAAGGCAAGACAGGTTATAGTGCCAGAATGCCCACACAGATCTTTTTCCTTTGCATGGAAAGGTTGGGGCGACAGTGACATGGGATTCGTCTGCTTTTGCAAAAGAATGACACTATTCAGCAATAAAGTCTGTGTGATGTTATTACCTTAATGGTAATAACTAGCAGCTACTAGCTAGTCTACTACAGCGTCACTTGGCAGATACTAATCACCAAACTTATAATCAACATCCTTCACCTGTAATACAGCCTTTGTCCTTGGAAGTAAGGAGTTCAGCCACTCCTCATCATAGCAGTTGCGAGGAAATCCAATGGGGGCTGCCGCCACAACATTTTAGTTACTAGTATGGGGACAAATGCGCAACAGGTTCCCACCACGCTTGCACCCACCCACTGGCGCCACATGCATCTTTTCGATAATAGGATCTAGCTGCCAGAGGAGAGTCGACAGTTGCTTCGAGCACCATTTTGGATAAATGTGGGGATAAGTTAGGGACCTGCGAGGTGCCTCGGTGTCCAACTCATCCGAGCTCATACCCTGAGTGCCCAATGCTTCTAGTAGGTGTTTGTGCTTGCTCAACTTTGGATCTCCAGCAATAGCATCAAGACGCCATTTATAGAGCTACCCGAAGCAGAGCGTAAGATTTGTATTGCTTGATAACTCGCTTACTTACCCTCCCTTTCCTGACTCCTTGCGACACTTTCTGTAGGCGCTTTCCCTCTTTCGTCTGCGCAGCTTCAGAATTATGGTCCATGTCTATAACCAAAGCCTTGTAACATGACTTCACATATTTCAGGTGCTCGTAGAAAGCATCACCAATGACATTGATAAAAAGGTACCGTGGTGGGATTGGCAGGAATTGTACCAATCTTCCTTCGTAACCTTTCAATGGAAGTCCGCAGCGAAAACTTCCATGGCTGTGCAATTGAACATTGAGGAGCGATTTCGACCTAAGTCTAGTCTGAAATCATTAGCCGTAATTTCAATGCTTCCCAGTAGCTCTCGGATGAACGCTTCGTTCTCCTGCTCCGTAATAGTACACCGGTCCTTTGCATCAGCGATGTATTTCCAGTCCCTGATCCCAAGTAAAGTGAGTAAGTGATCACGGATATAGTGCTGCACCACTGTGAGATCAGTGAACAACAGTGAAGTATCGGAAACGAACCAAGTACTGATTGTAGGTAGCCATGTCCACATCTTCCATCGTCTGGGTATTCACCGCACGACGATGCCTCGTCCGCTGAAAAGACAACAAAGGGTTTGGGTGGCTGCTCCCTCAAATGAGGTGCATTCGACCCAGGAGCTTCTGGAGGTCAGGCAAGGCTCCCAAGGACTGGGGAGAGTAGGAGAAGTAGGGAGAGTAGAGGTGTTCAGTCACTCCAGGACTGAGCTCAAACATATACAGAGGAAAGAGGGAGATTGCTTAGTAAGCTAGTACAAGCCTACATAAGCTAAGGTAGGAGAGTCCAGTATCAGTACTACTATCAGCAACACTACACACCTAGAGACAGAACAGTCTCTACACCGCCTTCTCTTCTTTGGCGGAGGGAGGATGTTGTCAACCCCATCCTCGCCATCATCATTAGGATCGGAGGGGGATGACTGGCCTGGGGGTGCAGCTGAGGCTGTCTGGGCGATTTTCGCACACAGTAATTCCAAATGAGAAGTAAATTGCTGCTGCTGCTCTTGTATCGTACGTTGTACGGATTGTTGATTCAACTTGATGGTGGATACAAGATGATTCATGCTTTCCGTGAAGAACTTGAGAACCGGGGTAAGATTGATGTCGGTAGGCATACATGCACCAGGGACTGCTGGGGGGATGAAAGAGCTGTTTCCTGAAGGTCTAGCAGAGCAAGAGAAACCACTGGGATTCGAAACCATGCTCGTGCCAGCGCAATCCATGTTTGGCCAGTCAGGAAAATCTTGAGGTCACTGGCTCGGAACCTGGAATGGGAAAATCTTTAAGACGAATAGACTAGAGTCAAAATACTCACTTCCCCAGTAGCACTTGTCCCTATGGTGGTCACGCTATCAGTACACACTATCCTCACCTTTTCTTTCACCTTTTCTTTGTTGCTTGAACTTGCCTTTCTCTTCTTGGAGACCGATCCATCCTCATTGTAGCATATGGTGTCGTGGGGTCGATGCTGATAGCCTGGGTTCATATTTACATTATTCTTCCCAACCAAATACCCTTGTGAGTTGCACGCTATAAAAATATAATATTTACTTACAAGAAAGGTGAACATTGCATTCGGGCGTTGTTGGGATGGGACCATGGGGAGGGTTTCACCAGTCGGCTATCCATCATCCCGGGGGTTGTTGGTTAGCACCTAGGAAAGAGTGATAGCAGATTTGCATACTGGGTGGCCATAAGTCCAAGGAAAACTAGGATGCGAAGGTATGCCCTCAGGGATACCTGGAAGGGATATGGGCTGTGCACTGGACGACGACTAAAGACATAAGGTGTCAAATACAATCACAATGATTTGAGAACTCACCGACTGAGCACCGTTATTAGATGGTGACAGTCACAGTGAAAATCCGACACTGGCACCAGAAGTCATGCTCGAGAACGAGCTTTGCACACGACTCAGTGGCCTCTGTCAAGGGGTACTTGGCGTTGGAATGTCTTCACCTTCATTTGCAGCAGAAGTGGACGGGTGCGAAGGCGGGAAATCAAACGAAACTGACGACCAGGGTGTGAAAGGTGCACACTAGGGTTGATAGGCATGATGAGACAACTAATAAGAAGCTACTAGTCCATGCACTTACCGACACACCGGTTTGGCTTTGAGTTGTTCCAGAGACAAGCGGGTTCGGGTTCCCATGACTGTCTGCCCAAATATGCGTGGGGTCCGGCTCCATACTCCCAAAAGATCACAAAGAGCCAGCTTCAAGACGGAAGAGAAAAAAGGGTGGTGCTCTGTAGGATTGGAGAGCCATATTACGGAGATTTATGCGCACCTCCATAGCGACTGGCACAAAGCAAGAGGCGTTGAAAGCCGTTGGTTTGGTTTTGAAAAGCCTTTATCACTGATAATCCTCGTGTTAGGGTGAAAGAGATTTGAAAGGCTGTGTCTGGGTACTATATCGGGCTATTCGGCTGAATCATTCCCGGAGTCCGCAAATCTGAACGATTCTACCAGATCAGTCCATTCTTCGTCATTCCCCATTCAATGGCAAGAAAATCATCTACTCGAATGTCGCCTGTGCCAGCAGAACTCTTGCTTGTCACTTTAGGTCATACGGCCATACTGAACAAGTCAACCAACGAAAACAAACACCACCTCCAACATTTGTCCAAGAGAGGGTCTAACTACTACTGGTTTGATCAGTCTTCCACACCACTAATGATTCTGTAGGGTTGCTTTACGGGTTGTTTGGATATCCCAGACGACACAGGTGAGTCCCCATCTCAATCTCCGGCGTTGGCACACGCGCTGACTCTCTTCAGTGAGCTGTGTTCCATCACTTTCGGTCATATCAACCGCAAACTCAAGCTCTCATCCTACCCAATCTGTCATGCGCTCCGTGTCCTCACATCCCACCAACTTCTGTACGCGCCATATGAAACATTCGATTGGTTACTTTCACGGTTAATGGACATTTTCCGGCCATAGGATGCCCTCATTAAGGAATTCAATAGTATCGAGGAGGTCAAGCAGGCATACAAGGTCGTTAAACGCGCTGGTGTGCTAGACAGCTCAATTGGTATGTCACTCGCTTGTCTTTCACTTGGTCGTATACTAAAAATGAACACATTATAGAAGATTTGGGTAGCTGCGGTGACAACGACCCCACAACCACCAGTACCGATAGTAACGCTAATGTGACAATGAGCCTATCACTACTGACGAGACGATAAGGACAACCCCACAACCATATGACTACGACCACACAAGGTGCCACCAGCGTCATTCGTGAACTGCCCCTAGTTTGTGAGTCTTGAATATTCCTATTGATTGCGATGCCATTCTGCGTGACAGCCCCTTCATTATAGATTGGCGATTGTCAATCACCCTCTCCTACTGTGCCAAATTATTTTGCATCACAATGAATATCAGTCCTCCGCCATGCCTGACGTGCGAGCACTCCGGGTCGCTGTCACCCTTATTCAGCGCCATATGGAAGAGGACAAGGTTGGCTGTTTGGGGCGTGTGTTGCAAATGGGTGGAATACGCCTACGGCCTGTTGGCTTCTCCTTCAAAGTGGGACAGGGGCTCGGGAAGCTATAGTCCCGCTACCTCCAGAAAGAGGAGTTGTGGAGCAGCTTCTGTCGCTTTCCGACTAGCTTTGGTGGTTGATCGAATGCAGGCACTTTTGTTATTACAACCATTCATACAATTTAACGCCTATTTGACATTGCAATTTATGTACTTTATGCGACAACTGTATTAGTGCATTCATGGTAAGTCAAGGTTAAATCAAGGTACCCAGTACAAAGCATAACACCATCCCAACTCCAGCAAATAATATGGTCCAAAGAGCAGACTGGGTGAATACAACAAAGGGAGCTGTGGCTAATGTATCAGCACCATTAACGTTGGAAGTAGGATATTCAACATTAAGGGTGTCAGGTTCGGGTGGAACCACAGTGGACCAAACCTTCGCCATTGGGCTAGAGTCGGTAGCATCGGACGTGCAACTTGCAATCATGTATTTTGATGTCTGAGAAGCATGATACTTCACAAAGAATTGTGTCGTCAACAAAACTGTGTAAAGTTATGCACACACTACTTACCACTACAGTTTGCACGAGGAGTTGTGCTGAATCATTTGGTTACTCATGGTATGCAGAGAGACAGGGAAAATGTACCTTTTCCATGAGACAGTACCTGCGTCAGTGTCGCAGATTCTATATCCCAAATACACACCTCGCCATTATCTCCGCCCACTATTACTGTCTTCCCAGACACGTCAAACTGGACACTGCAAATGCGCAAGTCCCGTGTCCTGATGCACAGCTTGCACACATGTCGTAGCCGCTCTGTCGGTGAATCACAAATGCGATATAGGTCCACTCCGTTGTGCAGATTCCATACGAGAAGGGATTTTGTCACGTCGTGGTATGCAGTACTGCCACTGTATGTAACGTGTTAGCTCAACTCGAAGAAAATGAGAATAGTTCTACATTCTCGTCACCAGCTTGTGACGCCAAATACGTGCCCACGGCGAAACATTCCACGCTGTACTGTAAATGAATGGTACGAATAACTTCAAGCTTGGGAGCTGAGACATGCACACCTCCTTGCTATCAAGAAAGCAAACCATTAATGACTGCCCATTGTCGAAGAAATGACAACTTCTTGCGAGTGCCCTGTGGGAGGGTAGATGAGGAACTGGGCCCGCGATGAAATACTTCAAGGGGGCTGGGCACATTCAGCGCATTGAGACATTGATGATTTAGCAAGACTTACTCAAAGTGCACAAGGAGATGGAAAGAACAACAATGCAACCCAAACCTGTTGCAGCGATGAAAGTGTGATCGTCATCAACTGCCAGATCTTCTACAGGCCCCTCAAGAAGCGTGTGCGCACATAAAATCTTGCTTGCTTCCTAGCAAATATAGCAATAGTATGATGGGCCGAATATAGCAATTTATTGGAAAAAGAAAAGAAAGAAAAAAACATATGAGATTGCTGAATATAGACCTCAGATGCAATGTTCCATCAGTGCCTGAAGAAGCTAGGAATAGGCGGCCGTCGTTTTCCTTGTTGTGGAGCCATTTGAGAGCTGTAATGGGACCTTGCGTAGTTTTAATGCATTGATTTAAGGTGCCGCTACCGAGAGACCAAAGTAGGATGTAGCCATTGTCATCTGTATTCTCGATTACATCAGAGTCTATGGTCAGTGAGATGACATACCCCCCGTTCCAAGACACAACCCATCCTCAGAGAAAGCAGCACAGTTGATAGGCGATCTGTGCCCCTCTAACGTGCAGAGCAATCGATATTCCATGGTTCGCAATGAAGTAATACGTGAGTGTCTGAACCTGCCTTTGTGATTCTCAGCCTCATGTTTGTTTTTTTTGGCTCGTCAAACGGTCAGGCCTTCAGGGTAAGGCTCTAGCGTATATTGAATCCTACTCAATCGAGAAAATCTCATGCAATCTGATCATATCCACGATTGTATTCTCATCGCAGCCGCCAGCGTAGGTGCTTTGTAATAACAAAGACTGATTCCGACAAAGAAATCGATTGCAAGGTATGACATTTGGTTTGTGTTCTTTTTAATCTGATTTTGGGGTGACACATCATGGGTTCAGTTCACGGCGGTTTCACAAGTGGCGAAGACCGAATATAATGTCGTCTGAAGACACAAATCATGCATTTCCTTACCCTCACCTTCAATTCGCAATGAGTCTCCAACGCCGTAAAGGTCGCATGCACCCGTACAGCCGCGACAGTTGCCACAGCTACAACCTTCGTTTGTGACCGCCTACGCCATCGCTACGTGATTCCCCGTCTTTGTCTCTAACCCCTCCAGCTGTTCGCCCATGCTCGGAACGTCTCCTTTGGCTTGCGTCAATCTCATCTTCATCTCTTTCATCCATCTTTACAAGCCCTCCTTCTCCTTCCATCCCGATACCATCAGCGCAGTCTTGCCCACTTGAGAGCGAAATCAAGATCACCAGTGACGTAGGTAGTATGCTTCAATGTTAGTTTCATGGTACTGACATTTTCCATCCAGCAAATCACGAAACTCGCCAAGTTTCTTGCTGGTGAAGCACTAGTATCTCGCAAGGTACATTTTGGGATGCACCATCACATCTATTTCCTTCTGATAAATGTCTTTTAGGAACGGGACGAAGCGGCTCTAGAGGCTGAGCAAATCAAAGAACTGGTCACTTATCAATCCTCGGAGGCATCTAGATTACGAACATTCCGTGATACTGTAAGTATTGACATACTCCTGTTCCACCTTGATATTCATTTTGCTTTGTTTTTAGCTACTTAGGACCTGGAGAGAGTCGATTACATGTGTGGTGTGTAGAAAGGCGTGCACCTGCCCTTACTTGTATGTCAATATTGTTTCCATTGCATGACAGTTGTTGGCTTACTTGACACTGCAGAATACAAGAGTGCAAGCACACATTCTGTCTGCAGTGTCTCCGGCGGTGGTTTGCAGTGGGCTTTGATCTCCCATACTCATGCCCCACCTGTCGTGTTGGGGTCTGGGATGAACCTCAGGAGCACTCAGCCCTGACATGTGTGATCTCATCACTTGAAGCTACACTTGGTTCTGCTATAGAGGAGGACAGTGTTGATACTGACATTGAGTCCACTGACGGCGACATTTGGGCTGGTACATTCCGGAACTACTACATCTGATTAACCTATGCAAATTCTAATCGCCCCACAACGCCACACACTCTCTGGTGCCTTTCAGATATTTTGTGCCACTTTGGTGTGATGCTCGCCCTTAAATAAAGCGACTTGAGATCAGTAAGAGGTTTGCGTCACAGCAGAAGTCTTCGGAGTCCATTGTTTGAGGGTACTCCTCTCCACATGACCGCAAGAAGTGGGTGGTGGTTCCAGAGGCTCTATGGGTATTGTGACTGAAGCCCGGTCGAAAGTACTGCACTGTGAGGGTGGATGTAAAGTAAAAATACCCAGTCCGTGAGGGTGCCATCGTTTGTCATTCTTGGGATACAGCGAAATGAAGACAAGCTTTCTTCCCATCACATGACGACAAGGAACCCCGACATTCTCGGCCACCTCCGGCTCTTTCGGCAGGTGTCGGGACCAGGGCTGCAATAGCGAACAACTCGGAAATAAGCGACTTTCTCTTGGTGAACGAATTTATCATAAATCTTCTACTGGGGTTCTGCAAATGGTAAGACGTGGGGTATGAGCAGCATAATGATGGCTTTGATGGAGAGTGTGGTGTCCTCGTGGCTCGACGTGGTTGACCAGCTGGAGACGGAGGTGCCAGTGAAGAGGGCCTAACAGACTGCCTAAGCGAGGTGCTTTGAGAGAAATGGAATGCACTGCCGGTAGGTGTGGCGATAATTGGAGATGAGTTGGGAAATATGGAATCTGTGTGTCATGTCTAGAATAAATACAAAGAGATATAAAAATATAGTGCGTCGGCACATACCGTAGAAACAGGCGTCTAGGATATCATCCTCCTGGTCATGTCCGTCGTGATCTACCCATGGTTCGTCGTCTGAGCTCCTGCCTGTACATAGACCAGCAAAAAAGTCACCATCTGATGGAAGAAGCTCCACATGAAAACAGGGCGGTGCACTGTGGTAGACAGCTCTTTTCCAAGCCTAAGGAAATCTATTCGAGGGCGTTTTTCAAGACAGCGTTGAATTTTACTCACATCCAGGGAGATAGGTGCGCCTGTTGCACCAGCACCAGTCTAGGAAAGCCGTTGTCACTCGCTGCGTGCAGAGAAGGGGGGTAGGTCAAAGGAAAATAAGGGAAACTCCATCTTTCAAAAGAGAGTACATATCTGGAGATGCCCTGGCAATAGACTGCCATCAATGAGTGAAGTAAGTGATGTAATTGAAAGACTTGGTGCAAATGGAACTTGAGTGGTGGAATGCCTCGCCAAGAAGGCGACATTGGGGCGGAAGATGGCGCGATAGGTTGTTGGGCTGAAATTATTTGGTTATCGCAGTGTAAGGGTGATACTGACCATGGATGGCCTCGAAGATGCAATGGGGAGGACTCAGTGCAGGGCCTGCCAAGTACTACATAAAGCTAGACTACTTGTAACTTTTGGCTCACTGCCGATTCGCAGGAAGAATAAAAACGTCAATTATAGCGATTACTCTACTGCTGGTAGTCTTAAGTAGCTATTAGATTATTCTACGTACGTGAGCTCAGGAAAACGCCAGCCCAAATGTTGTCATCTATGTTTGTTGCCAGCGTCACTCGAGCAGGGGCTTTAATGACACCATTCAGTGCTTCCATGATCTGCATGAGAGGACGGAGCTCCTTCGGCCTTTCCCATACTGCAGTCTTACATACAGGACAATGGTATAGGAGAACTTGGATTACTTCTTTGGCAAACAATGTGGTGAGCGTCTGCGCTGTGTATGGGGGTTCTTTGTTGATTGTGAGGTGAGCAGGAATCTCTCGATACCGGAGTTGCCTCCAGAGGCATTCCTGAAATTGTTGTCGAAGGCAGGATAGACAGACCAAATGATGGCATTCCTCAGTCCTATGATGGATGAGGGAAATCGTCATAAAAGACTAAAGAACTATACTCACACAAATGGGCACATGCAAGGTAACTTACAACAGCCGCACCTAAATGCATGGTCCCTTGCCTGAATGGCCTTCAGAAGCGGTTCAGATAATTATCATTCCCACTTAAGTTAAACAGAGAAAACTTACGGAGTCGCGAAAGACTTTGAGCTCAGATATCTCCATCGCAAGAGAGTCAGCAGCCTCTTTGGCCTTGGTCAACTCTGCCCTGGCTTTGTCCCACTCCTGGGATGCAAATCAACTGAGAAAATATGGCTGCACGTGGGGGAACGCACCTGGTGTGATACTTTCAGGTCTTCGTCGAGAAGCTGAGTCATTTTTGCAATTTGCTAAATGGTAATCATTAGAATTGCTTTTAATATTACATATCCGGGGGTGCTTACCTTAATAGTTAGCTTGATTCCGTTCTCTATGGAAGATAATGATCCTGAAGAAGGAGACGAGAGAG
>Ga0307518_10002215_pt1 | contig 14224 bp, 13 predicted proteins | sample 25_EM_MG_FD_203889 | JGI IMG/M metagenome (GOLD analysis project Ga0307518, IMG submission 203889) | Populus trichocarpa ectomycorrhiza microbial communities from riparian zone in the Pacific Northwest, United States - 25_EM | ecosystem: Host-associated > Plants > Roots > Unclassified | place...
CGCGGGCAACGGCCATTACACGATCACCAACGTCAACAGTGGCACGGTCCTGGACGACAAGAACTGCGGGCAGAGCAACGGCACGGCCGTCCAGTTGTGGGCCTCGCTGGGCAACACCTGCCAGCAGTGGGACGTCACCAAGGTCGGCACCCACTACACCATCTCCAACGTCAACACCGGCATGACGCTGGACGTCACGAACTGCGGAACGGCCAACGGCACCGTGGTGCGCCAGTGGCAGCAGCTCGACAACACCTGCCAGCAGTGGGACATCGCCTCCTGACTGGAGAGCCGATCCGCCGATGGCCCGCCAGCCTCCCCGACGGCGGACCATCGACCCGTCCCGGCCGTCGATCCCAAGACGAGCACTCACCGCTCCTCCCCCGTTCAGCGCCTCTCCTCACCGCGCCCCCCTACGCAGCTGTCCGATCGCTCCGCCTCGCAAAGGAAATCCCGCATGCCCGCAGAAACCGGACTGCCCCGCAGAACCGTCCTCACAGCCCTCGGCGCCGCGTCCCTGGCCGGAACCTTCGCCGCCGCCGCGCCGGCACAGGCCGCCGGACGTTCCGGCACCTCGGCGGACGCCACCGCCTCGGACCTGCCAGCCGCAGCCGCGCACTGGACCTTCGACGAGGGCTCCGGATCCTCCGCCGCCGACTCGTCCGGCAACGCTCACACCGCCGCCCTCCAGGGCGCGGCCGCCTGGGACACCGGCAAGATCGGCGCCCACAGCCTGAGCCTCACTGTGGGCGGCAACGCCTCGGCCACCGGGCCCGCCCTCAACACCTCCGAGGCGTTCTCGGTGGCCGCCTGGGTGAACCTCAGTCAGCTGGGCGGCTACCAGACCGCCGTCAGTATCGACGGCCAGGTCGTCAGCGCCTTCTACCTCGGGCTGCGCGACGACACCGGCACCTTCGCCTTCGCCCGGCTCGCCTCGGACGCCACACAGGGTGCCGCCGTCGCGGCAGCCGCCTCCGCGCCCACCACCGGCACCTGGACCCACCTGGTCGGAGTCAGCGACCCGTCGGCCGGTGTCACCCGCCTCTACGTCAACGGCGTCCTGGAGGGCGAGAGCGACTACACCGCGGGCTGGGCAGGCACCGGCGACACCGCCATCGGCCGCGCCCTCTACGGCGGCGGGCACGTCGACCAGTGGCACGGTCTGATCGACGACGTGTGGATGTTCCCGACGGCCCTCACCTCAGACCAGGTCGCGACGCTGGCCGGGGTTCCGGTGGAGTCCACGACACCGTTGCTGAGCGTGGACGTCGCCAACCCGGCGCACGCCGTGTCCCCCATCCTTCCCGGCCTGATGTTCGAGGACATCAACCACTCCGGCGAGGGCGGCATCTACGCCGAACTGGTACAGAACCGCACGATGATGGCCAGCGACACCTCAGCCGTCCACTGGTCCGCCGTCGGCGGGACAACCCTCGCGCTGGACACCACCACTCCCCTCAACGACGCCCTCAACCGCTCCCTCAAGGTCGCGCTGCCGAGCGGTACCGGGGCCGGCAGCCGGGCCGGAGTGGCCAACGACGGATTCTGGGGCATCCCCGTGCGCCCCCGAACCACCTACACCGCGCGGCTGTTCGCCAAGGCGTCGCACCGGATCGGCCCCCTCACGGTGGCCGTCGAGTCGGCGGACGGCTCGACGGTGTACGCCTCCGCACGACTGCACCACGTCGGCACCGACTTCCCGGACCGCCCCTTCGAACTCACCCTGCGCACCGGCCCGCGCACTCCGGTGGTCGGCGACGCGAGGCTGACCGTGACCACCGACGACCCGTCCGCCGCGGGCGGGACGCTCTGGCTCCAGTACGTCTCCCTCTTCCCGCCCACCTACAACAACCGCCCCAACGGCCTGCGCATCGACCTGATGGAGAAACTGGTCGCCCTGAAGCCGAAGTTCCTGCGTTTCCCCGGCGGCAACTTCCTTGAGGGCAACACCATCGCAACACGCTTCAACTGGAAGAACACCATCGGTCCGGCCTGGGAACGCCCCGGCCACATGGACGACGCCTGGGGCTACTGGTCCACGGACGGGCTCGGACTCCTCGAATACCTGCACTGGGTCGAGGACATGCACGCCCAGCCGGTCCTCGCCGTCTTCGCCGGCTACACGCTGAAGGGCGAACACGTCACCGGCGACGCCCTCACGCCGTACGTCCAGGACGCCCTCGACGAGATCGAGTACGTCACCGGTCCGGTCACCAGCACCTGGGGCGCGAAGCGCGCGGCCGACGGCCACCCGGAGCCGTTCCCGCTGGAGTTCGTGGAGATCGGCAACGAGGACTGGTTCGACTCCTCCGGGTCCTACAACGAGCGGTTCACGGCCTTCTACGACGCGATCAAGGCGAAGTACCCGCACCTGAAACTGATCGCCACGGCGACGGTGACGAGCCGCACGCCTGACCTGATCGACGAGCACTACTACCTCGCGCCGTCCGCCGCCCAGGCCGCCACCCACAAGTACGACAACCGGGACCGCGCCTCGACCAAGGTCTTCGTCGGGGAGTGGGCCGCGCAGGAGGGGCGCCCCACGCCCGACCTCAACGCCGCGCTGGGCGACGCCGCATGGCTGGCCGGGCTGATCCGCAACTCCGACCAGGTCCTCATGGAGTGCTACGCCCCGCTCTTCTCCCACGTCAAGAACAACGTCTGGGCGACCAACCTGATCGCCTACGACAACCTCACCAGCTATGTGTCACCCAGCTACTGGGCGCAGCAGATACTGACCAGCAGGCTCGGCACAACGGTACTGCCGGCCACCACACGTGCGTTGCCCGTCATCGCCACGGTCGCCACCCGCGCGGGGAACCGTCTCTACCTGGCGGTCGTCAACTCCGGAACGGAGAAGGCGAACGTACCGGTCGAACTGAAGGGCCTGACGAAGGGCGTGAAGAAGAACGCTACCGCCACCGTCCTGACCGGACCCTCGCGTACCGCCACCAACACACTGACCGAACCCACCGCACTGGTCCCCAGAACCAGCACCGTCACCGGCGCGGCAGCAGCCTTCACCAGCACCCTGCCGCCGCTCTCCGTCACGGTCCTGGAACTCGTCCTGACCTGACATCCGTCCACCCACCCCGCGGGCGGAAGCGCAAGGTCAACCAGCGTCCGCACCGGCCCGTCCGCGCACAGCAGCGCGTCGCACAACTCGAACGACGCGTCGCCCCGCGCGGTCAGAGACGCGTACAGCTCCGACCGGAAGGGGGACACTTCCGCGAACACATACCGCAGGACGCCCTGATGCACCGAACCCACGACCACGGCCTTCGCGCTGATCGACTCTGTGACAGAGCACAGGAACAGACGAAGGCCGCCTACACGTCCGCCGAACGGCTAAAAGGTTGATCAAGTTGGAGCCGCGTTCAACGCGGAGTCCTCGGGCTCACCGATCCTGCGAACGAGCGGCGTGGGCCCGCGCCAGAACGGTAGGACAAGCTCAGCGGCGCGAGCTGTCGTCCTGCTGCTGGTCGCCTTCGGCGCCCCGCCACCGCACCCCGGCCCGCGTCGTGGGGCCGAGGTGCGGTGCCCGGTGCTGCTGTAGACGGTGAGCCGGCCGAGGAGCTTCGGCCGGGTGCCCGTGGCCGTCACGATATGCATCGGCGACGGTGGGGCCGCTCCCCCTTCACGGCCCCACCGGACGCTCGGCCCAAGCCCTGCTCACCCCCTCTGGCGTCCGGACTCAGCAGCTGGCGAGCCACTTGTGGGACAGCACCTTCAGGCCGGGGCTGCCGCTGACGCCAGGGCCCTTCACGCCCTGTCCTATGCAGCCGAGATACCCCGAGTAGCCCGCTCCGGAATAGAGGCCGACCCCCTCGTACGAGGAAGAAGTCCCGTGGTTGTAGACCGACAGCACCTTGTCGGGCCGGTGGATGTCGAGGCTGCGCCGGCCAGTCCGCACGGTCCGCGTCCCGGCCGTCAGGAACCGCCGGGCCCCGTGTCCCAGCGCGGACGCTCCTGGTTGTCGCTGCGCCTGTTTCCGGAGCGGTGGAGGTCGTGCGGCAGCAGCCGCTCGCCAACGTCGCCGGTACGCGGAACCTCGTCCGGCTCCCGCTGCTCCCGGACCTCCCGGACGGCACCGGACTCCGGCAGCCGGGGCTGCTCGTCGGGCCGCGGCGGCGCCGGTTCCCGCTGCCGCACATTGATACCCAGCCGGACGGCCCACACGAGCAGCGCGACGATGACGAGCCCCCCGACGAAGGCCACCACCATGCCCATGGCGGCACCGGACGCGGCAAGCTCTACGTGTTCCTTCCGGAAGATCATCATGTCGGCCGGATACCCCCGCGCGGGGTGACCAATCGGACTCCCGCGCGGAATGCCCGGCCCCGGTATCACATCCGCGGTCCGGCCGGTGTCTTCATGTCGAACCGCCGACCAAGCACACGTACAAGGAGGACACTGTGACGCTTCGCGTTCCGAAGGCCGCGCTTCCCGCCGAGCTCCGCGAGACCATGATCAAGCAGCTCGGGGCCGTGCCCGAGTCCGTCGAAGTGCTGTGGAACCAGCCCCAACTCGCCGCCGCCAACCAGGCGTTCACGGTCAAGGTGGGGCACGTGGGACGCGGCCGACGCGAGGCTCAAGACGTTCGCGCACATGGCCGTCGCGGCCCAGGTCGGCTGCAGCTGGTGCCTCGACGTCAACTACTTCCAGGCGCTGAACCAGAACCTGGACCTGGCCAATGCGAGCCAGGTGCCGCGCTGGCGGCAGTCGGAGGTGTTCACCCCGCTGGAGCGGGACGTGCTCGCGTACGCGGAGGCCATGACCAACACACCGCCGACCGTCACCGACGAGCTGTCCAAGAGCCTCCTCGACCGCCTCGGCCCGGCGGCACTCGTCGAACTCACCGTGTTCATCGGCTTCGCCAATTTCGCAGCCCGCTGCAACACCGCGCACGGGATCACCTCACAGGGCTACTCGGACGCGTGCGGGATCCCGCTGGCCTCGCGGGCGGGCGACGCCAGCGCCGACGTAGCGTCAACGGCATGACCCAGGACCCCTTCGTCGCCCACCGCAACCTCCTGTTCACCCTCCTCGCGATCGAAGCCTGATCAAAGGGAGGCGAGAACCCTCGCCTCCTTCTCCGGGGCGATCCCGTGCTCCGCCCACCGCGGGTGGTCCACGGGATGCCCGTCCTCAGCCCACCACTTCCAGGTGTCCCTGACCGTCTCGACTATCGGCCGGCACCGCAGACCCGCCTCGGATGCACGTTGGGAGTCAACTGCCCACACCCCGACATGCGTGCGCCATAGAGGCAGCTCTGTCCACTGCTTCACCCGCTGTTCGGCCAGCACGTTGGCATCTACCCAGACCGGAGTGCCGTCGCTTTTCGTCACGGCCAGACACTCGTTGAGGAAACCACTGAACGAAATGCCCTCGGGGTGTGTGACGTTGAAGGCTCCGCTACTCGAACTGACGGCCTGATCAAGAGCGAACCGGGCAACGTCGCGCACGTCGACTGGCTGGATGAGCTGTTCGGCGGGGGCAGGGGCAAGGATGCGGCCGCCCCGCTTCGCCCGCTCCAGCCACCAGGGAAGCCGCCCGACATACTCGCCTGGGCCCATGATCACGCCGGGTCGCAGGAACACCGCAGAGTCGCCGAAGGCCTCCGCGACGGCACGTTCCCCGCCAGCCTTCTGGAATCCGTACTGGGTGGGACTGCTGTCCTCGCCGGTATATCCGAATGAAGCGTCGGCATCTGCGGGGCAGGCCAGCAGCGGCGACCTCTCGGTCAGCGGCTGGTGCGGCCACCCCCCGCAGCTCGGTCCAGACCCACGCGCTCCGGTGACCGCCGGTGCGGACCACGCCCTGCACGTGGACGACGTAGGCCAAGAGCCCAGGCCGACGCGCCGCCCTTCCCGTTCCCGGTCCCGGGCGGGGCTCCGGACATCGCCCGACATCCTTGAAGACGGACCCTAGTCGGCCAGACTGTCGGCTCCGAGGTCGTGCCGCATCGCTTTCCGCAGCCGGGTGAGTGCGTCCTCGTAGTGGGCGCGGCCTCCCGCATACTGCTCGTCGCCGGCGAGCGTGCCGGCGCCTGCGAGATCCCGTACATCGCGCAGGCGGCGGAACGCGTCCTCGGAAACGAGGACGACGCCCGGTGACGCGGTGATCGACATCTGGTAGCGCAGGCCGTAGCACGGAGCGAAGCTGGCCCTCGCCGAATGCTCCCGTTCGGTCGTGGCCAGGCCCAAATCGCGGGCCAGGATACGGAAGTCGTTGCGCGCCTGGGACAGACACGCAAGGTAGTCGCTGTAGAGAACCCGGCGTACGTCAGACCTGTGGATCGACCTCGGGTTGGACGCGAAGGGCGTACCTTCCCGAGTGATCGATTGATGGTCATCGAGTAGGCCGGTACTGCGAACACCGGTCGGGAAGACACGCCCGTGCTCAGCGTAGTCAACGCCGACGGCAGCACCGCCGACGGCTCCTCCCTCATCGGCGAGATCGTCCGGGAGGGTGCGAGGCGGATGCTGGCCGCCGCACTGGAGGCCGAAGTGAACACGTATAGCCGAGTTGGCCGATCAGCGAGATGAGACGGGCCGTCGCCTGATGGTCCGCAACGGTTATCACCAGCCGCGTTCGGTGACCACTGCGGGCGGGGCGGTGGAGGTCAAGGCCCCGCGGGTCAACGACAAGCGGGTCAATGAGGCGACGTGTGAGCGCAAGCGGTTCTCTTCGGCGATCCTGCCGCCCTGGGCCAGGAAGTCTCCGAAGATCAGCGAGGTGCTGCCGCTGCTCTCCTTGCACGGCCTGTCGTCGGGCGACTTCGTGCCCGCGCTCGAGCAGTTCCTCGGCTCCTCGGCCGGCCTGTCTGCGGCCACGGTGACCCGGCTGACGGCCCAGTGGCAGGCCGACCACAAGGCGTTCGGCGAACGCGAACTGTCCGCCACCGACTACGTCTACGTGTGGGCCGACGGCATCCACCTGCGGATCCGCCTGGAGGAGGCGAAGGACGCCGTGCTGGTCGTGATGAGCGCGCGGGCGGACGGCACAAAGGAACTGATCGCGATGACCGACGGCTACCGCGAGTCCTCACAGCCCTGGGCAAACCTGTTGCGGGACTGCCAGCGCCGGGGCATGCGCGCCCCGGTCCTCGCCGTCGGCGACGGCGCCCTCGGCTTCTGGAACGCGGTCAACGAGGTCTTCCCCGAAACCCGGCATCAAAGGTGCTGGGTTCACAAAACGGCCAACTGCCTCGACAGCCTTCCGAAGTCGGCCCAGCCCGCGGCGAAGAAGGCCATTCAGGACATCTACAACGCTGAGGACCGCGAGCATGCGGCCAAGGCCGTCGCCGCGTTCGCCAAGCAGTACGGGGCGAAGTTCCCCAAGGCTGTCAAGAAGATCGTCGATGACGAGTCCGAGCTGCTGGCGTTCTACGAGTTCCCGGCCGGGCACTGGATCCACCTGCGGACTACGAATCCGATCGAGTCGACCTTCGCGACCGTCCGACTGCGGACCAAGGTCACCAAAGGGGCCGGCTCCCGCGCGGCCGCCCTGGCGATGGTGTTCAAGCTCGTCGAGTCCGCCCAGGCCCGCTTGCGGGCCGTGAACGCACCCCACCTCGTCGCCCTCGTCCGTGCCGGGGCTCGCTTCGAGCGCGGCCACCTCGTCGAACGCCCCGAGAGCCACGCAGCCTGAACGACCTCGATTCATCCACAGATCTTGACTGCAACTCCCCGCCCCCGCGCCGCCCTGAGCAGCAGGGCCGACGCGTCAGGCCGATGAGTTTGCAGGTTGCCTGAAGTCTTCCTCGTGACATGACCGCCCCGTCGGCGGATCAGGAAGCGGCGGGTCCCGGTGTCATGGAGGAGAGAGGGAGGCCAGGATGCACAATCCGATTCGGCTGTACATGTCGATGTCGCTCGACGGCTACATCGCCGGTCCGGACGATCGGCCGGGTCAGGAGCTCGGACGCGACGGCGGACGGCTTTTCAACTGGCTCGACGACCGGGAGTCCGACGGCCCGAGCGGCCAGGTCTACCGCGAAGCGCTCGCGACCGGCGCGGTGATTTCCGGCCGACGGACCTTCGAACTCGCCGGGCGCTGGCAGGGCGACCACCACGACGGCGTACCGATCCTCGTCCTCACCCACCGGGTGGATGACGGGGACGTGCCACCCGGCCACGCGCGTTTCGTCACCGACGTCGAAGAATGCGCCCGTCAGGCTCGCGCCGCCGCCGGGGACCGGCCGGTCATGGTCCATGGGGCGGGGGCGGCCCGAGCGCTTCTCCGGGCCGGGCAGATGGACGAGATGGAGATCCACCTGGTTCAGGTCCTCCTCGGGGACGGCCGACGGCTGTTCGACCACCTCGGTGGTGATCACATCGAACTCGACCTCGTCCGACGGCTCGAGGACCGAGACGTCACCCACCTCCGCTACCAGGTGCGCCGACCCGGGGAGACCGCATGAAAACGCTCTTCGTCTCCTACCGCGTCACCGACCTGGACCGCTCGCTCCGTTTCTACACCGCCTTGGGCTACGTCGAGCTGGGCAGGGTCGAGGTCGGTGACGAGAGCCGCCTCGTGATCCTCAAGTTCCCCGGCGAACCGGCGGCCTCGCTCGAACTGGTCCATCGTCCCGCCGACGGACGCGTCGACGTGGGCAGCGGAATCGACCACCTCGCGATCCAGGTGGACACGCTGACTGTCACCCTGAAGACGCTGGCCGAAGCTGGCCTGAAGCCGGAGCCTATCCAGTATCCGGGCGGCCCTCACGGCCCGAAGACGTCGTGGCTCACGGACCCGGACGGTTACCGGATCGAGCTGGTGGAGTGGCCGTTCGCACATCCCGACGGCATCACCGCAGCAGACTTCTCCTGAGGTGGTCACGGCGAGCGGGGCGGCGAAGCTCCCCTCGGCGCGGCCGCAGCGCAACGCGCAGCGTCATCCCCACCCCATCCACAGGTCTTGACGGACGAAGCCGGTCGCCGGCTGGTGGTCCGCAACGGCCACCACCGCGAGCGCACCGTGACCACGGCCGCAGGCCCGGTCCCGGTCAAGGCGCCGCGCGTGAACGACAAGCGCGGAGACGCCGCCACGGGCGAGAGCAAGCGGTTCTCGTCGAAATTCCTGGCCCCCTGGTGCCGGAAGTCCCCGAAGATCAGCGAGGTCCTTCCCCTGCTCTACCTGCACGGACTGTCCTCCGGAGACTTCGTGCCCGCCATGGAGCAGTTCCTCGGCAGCTCGGCCGGGCTTTCGCCGGCCACCGTGACCCGGCTGACCAGGCAATGGAGCGATGACCACGCCGTCTTCCAAACCCGCGACCTGTCGGAATCCGACTACGTCTACGTGTGGGCCGACGGCGTCCACCCCAAGATCCGCCTCGACCAGGCCCGCTCCTGCGTCCTGGTCCTCATGAGAGTGCGCACCGACGGCCGCAAGGAGCTCATCGCGCTTGCCGAAGGACTGCGCGAGTCCACCGAGTCCTGGGCCGGCCTGCTCCGTGACTGCCGACGGCGCGGCATGCGGGCCCCCGAGCTCGTGGTCGGTGGCGGCGCGATGGGCCTGTGGCGGGCTCTCACGGAGGTGTTTCCGCAGGCCAGGCACCAAAGGTGCTGGGTTCACAGGACCCGGAACGTGGTCAACGCCCTGCCGAAGTCGGCCCAGCCCGGAGCGAAGAAGGCATGGCAGGAGATCTACAACGCCGAAACCCGCGACCCCGCCGAGAAGGCCGTCAAGGACGTCGATCGCGCCTACGGCGCGAAGTGGTCCAAGGCGGTGAAGAAGGTCACCGACGAGACCGATGAACTCCTGGCGTTCTACGACTTTCCCGCCGAACACTGGGTCCACCTCAGAACGACGAACCCGATCGAATCCACCTTCAGCACCGTCAAGTTGAGGACCCGGGTCACCCGCGGAGCCGGCAGCCCCGCAGCGGCCCTGGCCATGGTGTTCAGGCTCACCGAGTCCGCCCAGGCCCGCTGGCGCGCGATCACCGGGGCCCAACTCGTCGCCCTCGTCCGCGCGGGAGCGAGGTTCGAGAGCGGCGTCCTGATCGAGCGTCAGGACCAAGCCGCATGAGACCTTACGACGCCCGCAGGAAGAGCCGGCTGAGTACCTGCGTTTCGTTGCCCACCTTCGTGAGTTCGTGCAGGTCGCCGGCGGCTGAGGAGACGGCTCTGGTCAAGAAGGTCCTCACCGATCCAGATCAGACCATGGCCCAGTCCGCTGTGCTGCGGCGCCTGGGCCACAGGGCCACCGCCCTCCGCCTCGGCCTCGCCGTTGAACCCGTGGGCCGAGCGCCCCTTGCTCGAAAATCGCGTGATGGTCACCGAGTAGGCCCGCGTTGCAGGGCCTCCAGCCCATCGAGGATGGCCTGAAGGCCGATGTGGAAAGTGTTGTCGGGCGCCGCGCCGTAGTCGGCGCTGTGGGTGTCGAGGCGGGCGCGCAGCCGAGGGAATTGTGCGGCGATCTCGCGAGCCTCGGCCTGGGCTTCGCCGATGGCCTGTTCGGCGTCACCGCTGCCTTCGCGCCGCAGTTTGCGGGTGAGTGAGGCTGTCGCGGCTGGGCCGAGGGCGTTGCCGAGGACGAAGGTGAAAACGACGGCCGCGGCCTGGTCGGCTGCGGGGCCGGTGAATCCCGCGGCTTCGTAGATGGCGAGGAGGTGGTCGTCGTGGCGGGCCTTGCCGGGGCCGAACATGAGGAGGGAGCCGAAGGACTGCAGCAGCCACGGGTGGCGGGTGAGCATTGCGTACAGGTCGCTGGCCATGATGGTGGCCGCCGTGCGCCAGCCGACCCCGTCAGGGTCGGGCAGCGCGATTTCGTGCCACAGCTGGTCGCCGGCGAGGGCGATGAGGTTGTCCTTGCTGCCCACGTGCCAGTAGACCGCGGTGGCCGCCGAGCCCAGCCGCTGGCCCAGTGCCCGCATGCTCAGGCCCTCCAGCCCTTCGGCGTCCAGCAGGGTGATGGCGGCAGTGAGGATCTGTTCGCGGGTCAGTGTGTTGCGGGGCATGGATGCACGATAGCCCTCGACTTGCACGCCGTTCAAGAAGCCACTTGCACAGTGTTCAAGTCGTTCACTAGCCTCCACTTGAACACAGTGCAAGTCGTCGCGACGCCCGATGGGCAGTTTGGCGCCGTGCGTGAACCACACCGATCGAGGGGGAATCGAGATGTCACACGATGCGCTGGCGGAGTTCGTCGAGGAGAAGGCCAAGGAGCTCGGCATCCCGGGTGCAGCGGTGGGAGTCCAGGTGCACGGACGGGAGCTGACCGTCTGCCACGGCGTGACGAGCATCGACAACCCGCTGCCCGTCGACCGGGACACACTCTTCGTGCTGGGCTCGGTCACCAAGACGTACACGGCGACCGCGGTCATGTGCCTGGTCGAACAGGGGCGGGTCGAACTGGAGGCGCCAGCGCGCCGTTACGTTCCCGGACTCCGGCTCCCCGATGAGGACGCGGCCGCGCAGATCACCATCCTGAACCTGCTCAACCACACCTCCGGGCTGGACACCCGGATGGTCTTCGACAGCGGAGACGGAGACGACGCACTGGCCCGCGAGGTGACCAACATGGCCGAGGTGGCGATGATCGGCCCAGTCGGCGGCCGCGCCTCCTACAGCCAGCTCGGCTACAACCTGCTCGGCCGGGTCGTCGAGAACGTCACCGGCGAGACCTTCGAGGCCGCTGTCGCCTCACTCGTCCTGGAACAGGCCGGCATGACCGACAGCGTCTTCACCGCCGGACAGGCCATCACCCGCCGGTTCGCCGTGGGCCACAACCTCAGCGAAGGGGCGCTCAAGGTCGCCCGGACTTGGAAGGACACGCGCGGCAACAACCCGGGCGGCGGTCTGGCGTCCTCGGTCTCCGACCAGTTGCGCTGGGCCCGGTTCCACCTCGGCGGCGGTGACCTGGCGCGGCGCATGCAGGAGCCGACGGTGGAGCTGCACGGCTCCACGCTCGGCGACGCCATCGGCCTCGGCTGGTTCCTGCGCGACGTGGATGGCGTGCGCACCATCGGGCACGGCGGATCGACCAACGGCCAGTTCGCCAACCTGCTGCTGGTCCCGGAGCGGGACTTCGCCGTCGTGGCGGCATCCAACGCTGGGCCTGACAACGGCCTGGAGTTCAACCAGGCTGTGCTCCGCTGGGCTCTCGAACACTACCTCGGCGTAGTCGAGCGCGACCCCGACCCGCTCCCGTACGACCCGCAGCGCGCCCAGGAGATCACCGGGCACTACGAGAACGAATTCATGACGCTGATCATCGACACCGGCGACGACACGATGACGGTCGAATGCCGGATCAAGCCGGAGATCCGCGCGGCGGCCGACAGGGAACTGCCGGCGGACCTGCCGCCGGCCAGCCTCGGCCTGCTCCCCGGGAGCGGCGACGAGTACATCGTCACCGGCGGCGGCCTCATCGGCCAGCGCGGTTTCCTCACCCGCGATGCCGACGGTGCCATCATCGGGGCCGACATGGCCGGACGGTTCTTCAACCGGGTCTCCTCGACACCCTCCGAGTGACACCTTCGGAACCCCCGGAGAGCACCGCAGGCGAGGCTGGCACAGCTTCGCCCAGGTCCACAACATTTGACAATTACTCGTGCCGGGCAGGCGATTCCTCTCCGCGGCGCGCAGTCACCGCCACGGAGGCCGCGGCACAGCGCGGTACGGCGGGCCGTGCGACGAGGCGGCTGGCGTAAGGGCCGGGCGCGGGCCGCACCCTTCGGGTACCGGCAGGCATGCGGATGCCCGCAGGCAGCGGCGTGCCGAGACCGCAGGGCGCAGCGTCGGAACTGTGCGCTCTTCGTGTTCGTCTTGTGTTTTCGTGGTCTGTCGACGCTGCCGCTCTCGTGTCGTTGCGTGCGCGAGAGTCGCGTCGGGTGACTCAGCGGTGGGCGGCGCGGTTCATCTCGACGACGTCGTCGACGGTGGGGTTGGCCGGGAGGGATGCGAAGCGTTCCGGGAGACTGTCGCGGATGGCCGCGTCCTTGACACGGTCGGCCGCGGCCAGCGCCGCCGGCAGCTCCTCGAGGGTCAGTTCGGTGCAGTAGGCGGGGCTGTTCGGCTGCTGGCGCCAGGAGTCGGCCAGTGAGCCGGTGTCGTAGGGGTCGAAGCCGGTGTCGTCCACCAGGCTCATGGCCACCTTCCGCGCGTCCTCGGAGTCGCCGGCGACGGGGATGGCGAGGCGGCCGGGTGTTCCGGCCGGGACGCCCTTGGTCCGCTGGGTTTCGGCCAGTGCGGCGTTCCACGCCTTGATCACGGGGCGGCCGAGCAGTTCGGCGGTGTACACGCTCTCCACCTGGCCGCTGTCCACCGCCTCGATCGGCTCGCTGAGCATGCCGGGGTAGTAGTTCGAGGTGTCGATGACCACCGTCTCGTCGGGCACCGATGCGAACAGGTCCGCCAGCTGGCCCGCCACCCCGAACGGGATCGACAGGACGATGACGTCCCGGCCCTGGACGGCGTCGGCGAGGTCTGCCGCGCGGGCGCCGACCTCCAGCACCTCCGCCCGGACAGCCTCGGGGCCGCGGGCGTCGGCCACCTGGACGTCGTGACCGGCCGTGCTGAGCTTGGCAGCGAGGTTCCCGCCGATGGCACCGGCGCCTATGACAGTAATTTTCATGATTTATCCTTTGAGGGGTTGCGCTGCCCCTGAGGGCAGCGAGATGGGATGGCCGGGTGGTGGTACCACGTGGTGTTGCGTGGGCCGGGGCGGGGTGCCTGACGTTTACGCCTGGGTGTCCCGCTCGCGGTAGCCGTTCGCGATGAGTGTGCGGAGCCGGTCGAGCGGCTCCTCCTCGGTGCCGGTGCCTTTGATCCAGGCAACGGAGCAGGCTGCGAGGAACAGGTCGTGCCCGCGCACCGACGGGCGTACGCGACCGGCGAGCTGGGCGGCTCGCACGTACTGATCGGTGGCGGAGATGAGGATGTCGCAGGGAATCGTGAGCGGGTTGTCCGGCTCCTGTGCCCGGGCCGCGGCCATGAGCGGGTCGGGCAGACCGCTGAAGGCGCTGAAGTACTCCTCCATCGCCCGCAGCCACCGCTCAAGCGCCTCGGCCGGCTCACCGAGCTGCTCGATGTCCGCCTGGCGGGCCACCAGCTCCTCGGAGCGCGTCTGCAGCACGGCCGCCAGCAGGGCCTCCCGGGTGGGGAAGTGCCGGTACAGAGTGGCGGGCCCGACGCCCGCCTCCTTGGCCACCGCCTCCAGGGAGGTGCCGACCCCGTGCTCCAGGAAGTGACGCTGCGCGGTCTCCAGGAGGGCA
>Ga0307518_10002216_pt1 | contig 14219 bp, 6 predicted proteins | sample 25_EM_MG_FD_203889 | JGI IMG/M metagenome (GOLD analysis project Ga0307518, IMG submission 203889) | Populus trichocarpa ectomycorrhiza microbial communities from riparian zone in the Pacific Northwest, United States - 25_EM | ecosystem: Host-associated > Plants > Roots > Unclassified | place...
AACCCTCTTAGATTTTCTCTTAATTTCTAGGTTTTTTTTCCTAAGACTTTCTAAGTTTTTCTCAAGAGTTCCTTCTTTCCTTTCTTTTTTTTCTAATGGTCGGCCACACACACACACACACACACACACACACACACAACAAATTAAATAATTCTCATTTTTTCCTTCCTTCATACCCTTTTGTTTTTCCAGGTAAATCTTTCCTAGCTTCCAACGTTTGTTTATACCAAATTAAAGCTAGATTATTTCAAATTTCTTTAAATTACATGTCAGTACTTTCCTTTCCTCTTTCATCATTTCCATTTAGTTTTTATTCGCATTTCTATACTTTTTATTTTTCGATCATTTTTTATATTTTATTTTAAAATTGCCACATAAGCATTTTACTTTAAATTCTCAAAATCCATTATCATCCCCTAACTGTAACTATTCAATTTACTTGTTTAACATAATTCCTACTTTATTATCCTTGTATATTTTATTGGGGGGTTTACAGTTAGGGTCATAAGATTGTATAGCTTTAACAAAATACTTTTGCAAATACTTTTGGTTTTTTTTAGGTTGGTAACCTTAACCTCTTTTGTTAAATACACATCTTTAGCTTGAAAGCATAGTTTCTATAATTTTATAGCCTTACATGAATTTAGCTAAGGTAAGGTTATGTTCAGCTTGTCTACCTTTTTCTTTTAAGGATTTGTTTTCACTCTCAAGTTTATTCATCTTATCACTATCATTAATCATAATATAAGCTTTCTTTTTCAACAAGTAAGCATGCATAGTTTTTTTTTTCAATGTGCTATATTTTGAACCTAATTTCTTAAATTCATCATATAAAGATTCAAGTGCATCATGTAATTAATCATACGTAGGGCCAAATTCATCATCCAAAGATTATACCTTATTTTTGCTTTCAATTGCAATAAAGCATTTGTTTGGTACATGTTTTTCTTCATCGCTTGAGCTTACGTCTGAATCATCACTCCAAGTAACCTTTATTGTTTTTTTGTGATGGCGACTCTTATTTTGAAAAAAAATAGACAATCTACTTTGATGTGTCTTGTTTTGTTATATTTGTAGCATCCTAGGACTTTCTTGCTCAATTCTTCCTTGTTTACATCTTTCTTGAAGTTTGAGGATCTTTTATTCCCTTGCTTTTTCCGTAAGAAATTTTAGAATTGCTTTGTAATTAAGGCAATATCCTCTTTAATGTCTTCATGATCTTCATCATCATCATCATTATCTTCAATGTGATAAACGATTTTGAATGCCAAATTCTTCTTTGGCCTTTTTTCTTGTTATTGTTTCTCCATAGTAATCTCATGAGCAGAGTTATTAAACCCGGTTCAGGAATTGACCCGGTCAAAGGGCCGGGTCCCGGGTTTTATGGGTCAACCCGGGTCAACCCATAAAACCCAGGTTATTTTGTGGAACCCGATGTTAATCTACCCTATTGTTTTGTGCAGAGAGAGAAATGACTTTTAATCTCATCACCGTCACCTCACAAACACAAAGTTCATCTACTCTCTGTTCCTTCACTTTCCCATGCTTTAAAAGTTAAAAACATCACACAAATCTTCTCTCTTTTACATCTTTCCCCTGTAAATTCCCGTGGTTCATCTATCTTCTCTCTTTTACATCTTTCCCCTCACAAAGTTAAAGACTTGTTGACAGTAATAAAGCCTGCGGTGCTGGTACTGCTACAGTGCTACATGTTGCCTCTCTCTCTCAGTGTTAATAAAGCCTACTAGATGCTAAACATGGATTCCAGAAAGTGGAGCCGACTTAGGATCCAAATACGTTCAAATCCAGTTCCAATCTGGATAAAAGAAAGAAGAGGATGAGAATCACGGCGGAGAGCTACTACCACTGGGAAGAAGAAAGCTTTTAGTACATGATTCCCCGCTCTTAGTCATCGCTCTGTGAAGGAGTGGGTGAATAAACATCCGGCAAAGGCTCGTCGGTTTTGTTTTGGAAGACAATAATGCTTGTCTTTAAACAGACAAAAAAAAAGAGGTCGATCCACCACAAAGGGACGTATTCGACCCTGTTTTGAAGCAAAGCAAGGAAAGGTCTCAAGATCTCCAAACCCAGATCAACTTGCAAATTGCAGTCATCTTAAGCAGATCCAACTTCAAAACGCCGGGTCTCGCCCGGGTTCGCCCGGGTCGCCCGGGTCATGGGTCGACCCGCCGGGTTGACCGGGTTTTGCCGGGTTGTTGCACTGGCCGGTCTTTTAACAAACCCGAACCGGTCCAGCCACCGGGTTGACCGGGTCCCGGGTCAACCCGCCGGGCCGGTCCGGGTTTAATAACTGTGGGCCAAAAGATGCCACCACTTTCTGAAAGTGGTGGTTGAGAAGAGAGAGATTGACAAACCATGATGAATACAAAATTATTGGAAACTGTAGCTTGGGATTCAAAGAACAATAAGTGTTATTCCTTGACGTGGCATGATTTTTAGCTTGTAAGTCTTGATCGAAGATCATTAGTTCTTTAAGTTAATGAAATATTGGCAAGGTTATTAACGATGAAGGAAGCTTTATGACGTTGGATTCATGTCTTGTGGCTCACAGACAAAAGATAGAAAAAATACCTCTTTTTTAATTGGGTCATGTAGCGATCCATTCAAAACCACCGGCCCGTTGCGTTTTCATTCCCTTGTTTTGTCCGTCTCTCTTGTCACTAAGTATGTTTTATTTTACTGTAGTTTTGATGCGGTAAAGAAGATTTTCTTTGGATAAATCTTATTTCACTGGTCTCTTGAAGTTCTTATCGAAGATCTTATCTTATATGGCTCACCAATTCAATAGACGAGATTTTCAGCGTGATAATTTCAGAAATTCTCTTGATAGAATCACCGTTCTGCATGTAGCATGGAGAAAAAGACAAGACTGGCATAAATATCATCATCAACAATGATAAAATGATAATACATGCACCTCAACCACTCGAAACTTAGAAATGGTAATTTGCAAGTAGCCACACTGTTCCGATGAATTTTTCAGGAACTAGCTAGATGGTAAAAGTTTTCCAATATAAGAACCTGTTCAAGGTTAAGCCATCCCAACACACACACACACACATGATTTATGAAGCACGGGCGATTCTCAGTTATGATTTAAGCCATCCCAACCCACACACACACATAAATGAAAATCTCATGCTTCAAGAACATAACATATGTCAATTTTTATTGGTGTTAATGATACTAACTATTGGAAGGATGTAACAATGATGAAAATATAATATATACGAATGATATTAAGATAAAAAACAGTGAAAAGATCTTCTAAACATGAAATAAGAGGAAAGACATGAAGGAAAGCATTGACTAAGATTTCTTTGGGGTGAGAAATGGGCAATAAGCATTGACTCAGTAGATCGCAATAGTGGGCCCCTGGGTTAAAAAAACAATCTGCAAAGATCTGGACATGTCTCTTCATGCTGCACGTTCCATTTTCATAGCTATTCAAAGGTTAATCAATACACAGGCTTTACTCTCCAAACCTGATTAGGGTGTACAGTAAGACCAATATAAATTCGTCTAAAAGAAGATGAGACTGGGGCTTCGTAATGTTGTCATTGGTGATGAATGATGAGTTTTTGCGCTGTCGTGTGATTGAACTAAGTCACCCTTTACAGGCTGACTGCCGTCGCTGCCCGCCCTATGCCGGGGGCTGTGGATAGCAGCGCCTAGGCAACGAATGGCAAACGGGAAGAGAATTGTCAGGACATAGGGAGAAATGGCATGGTCTTTTTCGCATAATTTGTTCTTGTTTTTCAGTCAATAAAGGGGGCAGCGTGTCGAGGATGTTGATTAATGTTCTATTAAGATAAGGGTACCTGTCATCTCAGCAAGTAACTTGTTACACTGTCTTAAAGGATGGATACTCTATGAGTTGTTAAGGTTTATGGAAGATATGGGACATTCATCGAATCAAAGCCTTTTAAAGTAAATACTTAGCCAATTTCATTCTCTCCGGTTGCCTAGTTCTATATAATATGCTATAATCAATATCATTAATCCATGATTTGGAGGTTATAGAATCTTATTATACCCAATGTTATCAAATATGAAATTTATTGTATTGGTGGGCGTTAAAATTTGTTATTGCACGCACATATTTGTGTCATTCGTGGCTGAGATTTGAAGGCAAAAGAAAGACAACGCAAAGTTTAAGGATGATTTGTTATCATTTTAATAAAAGTTTTATCGACAAAACTCAGTGATAAATAAAGTGACAAGACAAATCTCATACACAAGAAAGCATGATCTCCGAGTACCCATCATATGAAATTTTCTTAAATTACTTGATTAAAAAGGATCTTGTAATAAATCCATTTCTGAATACCTCACGAGAATATATTCAAAGTCGTTATTCATCCATATATGTGGCCAATAATGCATTGGTCCAATTATGGACTCAAAGACTATGATTATGAAACTTAAGTGTTCCTTGTTCTGATTCTCCACTCCAAATGTTATTGTCTAGGAGCAAAACTGATAAACAAGGCAATCAACGACCAATAATCTACTAGTGAGGTGCTAGTTTAAAAGGGAATATGAAAGCTTAAAAAATCCCATGCCCATAACCAAAATTGTTGACATGAGGGAGAGTAGAGGCAACACTAATCTCAGGTTTTGTCTCAAATTTTCCGATCTGTCCTGTGCCATTTACTGGCAAAAATGGCAAAGAATTAGAGGACTCGATCAAGATTTTGTTGGTTTGTTTTGTTAACCTCTTCTTTAACTCCTCCAAAGCATCCCTCAATTGTTCTAGTTCCTGCAATCCTAGTTCTTCAACAGGAGCTTCCCACCAACACTGGCTTCTACTACTCTTTCTCATTTGGTTAAGTGTTTCTGAATGCCGTTTTTCAGCCTCCAGTTGGTTAAGAATCTGAGTTAGCTGCATGTTATGCTCGCGAACGTTAGCATTTCGATGCGCTTCGATGAGTTGGTGAGTTCCAGAGCTTTGAGGAGGTGCGTTTCGTGTGAGAAATCGATCCATGATAGAATCAACATCGGGGTGGCCAAATGAAAAGGCCTTATGAGCAGGAGAGAAAACTACGATTGCTATGTCAACCCCACAGAGAGTGCAAAGCTCACTAGCCTTCTTGAAAAGACCAGCACGTCTTTTAGAGAAGGTGACTTGCAGGTGATTTTTCTTGGGTATTTTCTCAATCTTAATCTTTTGGCGACCCATGCTTGGCTTTTTGTTCACCATTGCGAAAATATGTATACGTCGAAGAAAACAGATCTACTACACAAAATACCTGGTCTGGAATTGTGGGAGAATGCTTGGAGGGAAAATTACACGCGGTATTTATAGGCTGAATATTCCCTCCAAATCCTTCTCGGGCTAATAAATGTCATTTGAGTGTCTTAATTTAGCATTTCCTCGTATGATTAATCTCTTTATTTGGAGGTTATGCAATCTTATGCTTTAATTTTATATTTACCACTAAGGAATTAAATATAAATATATTTTGGATAGCCATGAAGAAACCCTTTGACATCTGCAACTCCATGTCAACAGTTACCAACCATAATCAATTTCTAGCTTAAAATGTCACTGCAGATCATTATGTGATTAATGGCCTCTAATTAATTGGATATGTAGGTTACTTCTGTGCAAGCATCATTAGAACGAAATAAATGGTGTTCCTAACTCAATCATTAAGGACATACCCCAAACCCACACAAATAAGATCGATCCAAATAAATTTCTCAAAGCAAAATGGCTTGGAAAAAATGAGATTTTATTTTCAAAGAATTTCAGAAATTAGAAAAAACGATATAGAAATATAAATAAATACCTCTACTGATTAATAATTTAATTTTTTTGTTTCTTATTTTATGAATGTTATTTCATATGGGTATTTTTAAAAAATATCTTATTTTCTTTTCAATTTTTTAGATTTTAAAAATTAATATTTTCATTTTAAGCCATTTTTTACTTCAAGAAGTTGAAATCAAGTCAAACTGAGTGCATCTAATAATTAAGTAAAAAACCTACCCTTAACCAGGTTTTAAATAAAGATTCGTCCTAATTATAAAGGGGCTTCATTAATTATATTAGTAGCAAAGAGATCCAACTAATAAAATCTGATCAACAACCCTAGAAATAATATTACCCGATTTTTGTTTTTATAAATAAATCAGTTATATGGCAAATTGGTAACCAAACGTCTCTTTAAGTTTTCTCCATACCGTATATATATTCTCATCTTAAGATGTAATTTATAGTATTGTTATAGCTGTATCTTTAGTTATTGCTAGATCTCAAATATTTCTTACATACAAGAGAAACCTTAATCTAATGCACATGTTTTTCTTATATTAGTTTTTTTATTTAAATTAATCACATAATTATCCTTCAAAAATAAAAATTAGTAACTGTCAGGACTGATACGTGGTAGGGTGGATAGCTAACTCCTTGCTTGTGTCGTTGACTTTGTCAACGCGGACCGGGGCGAGCGGAATTCAGTCGAGGCTCGAAGATACTAAGCTCCATCCTACTATACTACCGAAGGGCGACGGGCAAAGCTGAAAGGAGATAGTGTGCCTTTCTTTGTTCTCATAGCAGAGTGAGGGGCGCTATCCATCCGCCAATAGAGCCGGGATCCGCTCATATGCTGCATGAGGGGCGGCAAAAGACGACTTTGCCCATGAGTTAGCCGGAATTCGGACCAAAATCTCACTTGCAGCTCAGCTGCCTAAAAACAGTGGACAAGCATCTGACAAATTGAAAATATGAGTCCACATTTTTTAAAAATCTAAAATTATGATTTTTTTTATTTATTTCCTTGCTATTCTCGCTCAAATTCTAACATAACTATATTCTGAAAATACTCTAAATTATAAACTCCAAGGCAATTAAACTGAATATTTTAAAAATAGCTTAGCAAAATATTAATTTTTACCAAAACACACACACAAAAGAGTGAATTTCAAACGAATACTAACTTAATCACAAAAATTCAAGGATGTTACAGTCTAATGAACAGTTGTCTTTAAGCTCTGTACCATGACTTCACTGGGTAAATATTTTTGTAAAGCGCCACATATAAAATAAAAACATTAGTCTCTCCAAGAAAAAACATAAATACTGTGAACATCTTTGAACAAAATCCTTTTTTAATACTTGCTAAAATTAAATTAAAACAGAAGGAAAAAATATTGTTGTCTCTATCATATTTTTCTATTCACCCTCATAATATAGTGATTTTTTGTCATTCTCAAGAAAAATTATTTTCCTTTAGAGTATTTTTATCTTTTCATACCATATATTAGTCAATATAAATTTTTTTTTGAAGTATTTTTTGTCTATTTAATATATTTATGAACAGTAAAAGAACCAAAATAATATTGGGATAAAAAAAACTAACACTTTAGGATAGGGGTGGTATTGTTTTTTGTTTTTAGAATACAATAAGATGACGCATATGTCCTTAAGGAAAAAAAAATTAAGCAATTGAAACAAGGGTATTATCATTTCTTTTTATTTTATTTTTTTTGTAATTATTGGTTTGGTTGAAAGTTATAACGTAATTTTTTATTTAATTTATAATTTTTAAATGCAAAAAAATTGCAAATGCGTGAGAGACACCTCACACTTTGAGCGGTGCGTGCGGCGTTTTTTGATGGTGTAAAATGAGTTTTTGCCGTCTCATTTGGTTATCTTTCGTGTCCTCTTTCTTTATTAGTAGCGCGAGGCATCTAAAAATGACAGATTTGTCGCTCATGACCTTTCATTCCCCCTTTTATTTCTCTCTCCTAACCCTAACAAATCAACTATGGTCTTTATTGTTGTTGGTGTTTCAGATTCAGTATTTTTAGTTTTGATTTTTTTCTTTTATCTTTTGTTAAAGTTTTATTTGTTTTCAATTTAATCTTTGATCAATTCTAATTTATACATGTAAATTTTTTAATTTGGTCATTCTACTTTTGATTCTTTTTTTTTTCTTTGTTCTTTTATCAAAGTTTTTATGGTTTTTAATTTTATCCTTCATATGAAGTTTTTGATTATTTTTTAAATAAGAATAATACAAATTTAAATTTGCTCCTTTTTCTTTTGATTTCTTAATTTTTTTCCTTTTTAACAAATTTTTTATGGAATAAAAAAATGAAATATATAAAAATATTATTTAAATTAAATGTATTATATAAATCTAAATGTATTAAATGTAGTCTATTAATTAAATATATTAGGAATATATATATTAGATTTGGTAATAGAAATATAATAAGAATAGTCTTGAAAAGAATATCTAACGTAGCTATTTACAAATAAAATCTAGATAGTAGGTCTCAATATTAAAAAAAAAAATAAAGTGAATATAATCAAATTGTAAAATCTTTCAAAAAAAAATCTCAGTTTACACAAGTTGTTTTAAGAATATTTATAAACCTTTTTTTTTTTAAGAAAGCAATCGTAATTATTAGTTAAAATCTTATATAATTTGGTGATGAGGACTCTCCTTTAGAGCAAACTAAATTTATTGCACCATATCTTAAGAAATCGTTAGGTAGATTCGATTTATCTCATAGCATTAGACAAAATGAGAAGTTAGGAATATGATATCAATAAATTATAGAAAGTGACATTAACAAACAACTACGAAATTATCCTCCTCGCTTATTAAATGAGAATTTAAGGAAATTTGGCAAACAACAAATTTATAGTAATTAACAGTGTGTCCATGTTATTGCCTAGGCACCCTATTCTTCAGACACATAATTAAATACGGATCATCAAATACTGGAATATTTCTGACCGTGAAGAGACGCGAAGGCTACAAGATGATGAGCACCGCCCAAAAATGCTGTGGATGACACCTTTCTGAGTACTTATTCAGACTTTCAGACCCTCCTGATCAAAAGAATCCACGTCTATATCCAGGATTATTGTAATCATACTGTGGCAACACCATATTTGGATTGAAACCACCTACTTTTCGATCATAAGGGAAAATCCCCCCGCTGGAACTTGAAGCGAAAAATTGTGGAGGACCTGGATTTTCGATTAGAAGTTTTTGAGCTTGCTTCGTCACATTCATCTTTAGGCCCTCTAGAGATACCTTCAACTGCTCAATTTGAGGCAATGTAAGCTCCTCGACGGGAGCCTCCCACCAGCATTGACTTTGTGCCTTCCTCATTTGGCTAAGCTCTTCTCCGCGCTTTTTCTCTATCTCAAACTGGTTTACCACCTGATGCAAAAATATTGATGAAATAGAATTTTTAAGCTACTTTTATCACTTGTAAAGCACAATGGATGGTTCCGATTGAATGTTTACACACAAATCTGTAGAGCTTGACTCGCTTAATTTATTTTTTGGATTTATTACAGATCACTTGATCCGTGCATGTGACGAAACAAAACGATATGGTTTGTGTGTAATGCCTAACCACACATCGATCTCGCCTTTGCTACCTTTCCTCTTGATGCTCTCAGCACACCAACTACAAACCAAGAGATTAATGATAACGCGCGCAATACTTGACACGATCATAAATATATTTACGTACCTGTGTGAGCTGCATATTCAGTTCACGGACGGTGGCATTGCGATGAGCTTCAATAAGTTGCATGGTACCTGAGTTTTGAGGAGGGTTTCTAGTGAAGTAACGATCAATGACAGTCTCAACACCAGGGTGGCCAAAGGAAAAAACCCTGTTTCCCGGAGAAAAGACGATGATAGCAATCTCGGCGCCACAAAGAGTGGAAAGCTCGCTAGCCTTTTTGAAAAGCCCGGACCTGCGTTTTGAAAAGGTAACTTGGAGATTGCTTTCCTTCGACATTTTCACCATCTCCACCTTTTGGCGACCTCTACTCTTTCTCGCCATGGTTAAAGCTACAAAAGTTCAAAAGAAAATAAATGGTACTCTACTGTTTTGTTTGGCATGAAAATGCAGGATTTATATAGGAGTTTATTGGTTAATTTATTCGTTTCTTTTTAATAACAGGTCAGGATGTTGAAAATCAGAGCTAGCTGTGTTCCTTATTGATCATCATTTTGGCGGCAGTTTTATTAATCAAGTTAATAGTTTACTAGTTTTGGAAGTTCCAGAGAATCCCTTTACGATTCACATACATGGCATTGCATCGTGAATACTTGGAAATTTTAGAGTTACGTCATTCTTACAATGCATGAAGATTTACTTGTAATGAGGAAACTTTCTCGAAAATTAAACTTGTGCTTTCTATCGAGTACTTTTCCCGCCCTCCTGTTTTCGTTGATGAACAAACGTTCCTCTTTTCTGTGTTCGGAGAAGCCGTGACCAGATTGCCGGCCAAAATACCCTTTCCCATATTATAATTAATTACACTTCTGTTGCCATTGTATCTAAATTATCAATATATTATCTTCTACACCAGCTTTTGTTTCATATATTCAGACTTATTCAAGTAAATTTATTTCTAGAACATAGCTCTAAAATTTTTCAAGAAAGGAAAAAAAAAGATGCCGGAATCTGTTAAAGATTTCATAACAAGTTAACCTAGAATCAATATCGGGCCAATAGATAAGAAATTAATGACGATTGTTTTTTGTTACTTATTAATAAAGAAGAATAAAATTAAGATGCCACATGTATAACATGAGAAATTCAAAGAATAATAATTAGTGATATTTATTTATTTTTAAAAAATAAATATAAATAAAATAAATAAATTTTAGATGAAAATATTTTTATTATTTTTTTATGAATTAGGTAAACTAATAAGATGAATAATAGTAAAACAAATAAAATGAAATGAAATGCTATGTACATATTCACCCGGCGGATGAATAATAGTAGAGAAACGTCCCTATCCAGTGATAGGTATGATTTGTTCAATTGAATAGGAATTTAGTATGATTTTGTTAACAAATATGACTTATCACATTATCAACAATATTGAAGGAGGCCAGATCCCTTGAATAAGACCTTTCAAATTGTTTCTATAACTTGTCCAGATATGTTTAATTAAGTGCATCTGTAGAGCAACTCTGATAACAAGCTTAATTTTTCAGGCATCCTCCCCGTATAAAAATCATCCATAGATTCTACTATTACGTGAGAGAGGAGTGAATAATTCATACATAACTTCATCCCTTTTTCCCTCTCCACAACCCCCCTTACTGTTTATAGTGATGTTTATTTTCTGTTTGGTTCGGTTTTTGTCAAAAAAATAACCAAACCAAAATTATTTAAAAAAAAAAAAAACCAAAACCGAACCGAAACCGGTTCAAACCGACCGGTTTCTGTTCGGTTCGGTTTTTTAGGAAAAAAATCGGTTCAAACCGGTTTGGCTCGGTTTTTTCCGGTTTGGCTCTGTTTTTCGGTTTGACTCGTTTTTTCCGGTTTGGCTTGTTTTTTTTTGTTTAGGTTCGATTCGGTTTTTTCAGTTCCAGACTTATAAAACCAAAACCGAACCGGTCAGATTTTTCAAAATTTTAATCGGTTTAATCTGTTTTTTTTCATGGTTTGATTTTTTCGGTTATTTTTTTTCCGGTTTTCTCGGTTTTTCGGTTTTTTTCTCACCCCTAACTGTTTCTTTTTTAATACCTATTACAAAGTGTGTGTTTTCATTTGATATTGTGTTGTATAATTTTTATATTTAAAAATGTATTAAAATAAAAAAAAAATAGATTTTTATTTTTATTTTTATTTTTAACATGATAAAAATATTATAAAATATTAAAAATATATTAATTTAATATTTTTTCAAATCCGTCTTTTAAGTCTTGAAGGTGGGTTTATGTTAGATGATGGTGGCAAGTCACCAAATGTTACGACTTGCTGTGACATTTTCTTCCAAAATACAGGGGACTCGAATTATGATATTGCAGACTTGTTGGTGACATTGCCAAAATTTGGTGAAATGCAGAACAACAATAGTAAACAATCACGCAAATAGACTGCAGTGAAAAGGCATTCAAGCACGCAAATTTTATGAAAAAAAAATAAATAGAAAGTGCCTATTATTTATGATAGGGATTCAAATCTGCCTCGTACAATATTGAAAAAGGTTAAGAAAGTAATAAGAATACTCAGCATAGAACGAAAACTTGTCTGAGTGCAGAGGGCACAAAAACTCAATGACCTCAAGAATGATTGGCACTACATCTGATGGGAAGCTAACCCCGAGCACAATGAACAACAGACTGCTCACTGCTGGATACTGAAAGATAAATCTCTGAGCTGTTGAGGATCCACCTCTGATGGTGTCCTAGTAAGGGCACACTGAGCAGTTGTTGTCTTTGGGAAAGCTATGACATCCCTGATGGAAGTAGCCCCAGCCAACAACATAGCCAATCTATCCAGCCCATAAGCAATCCCCCCTGTGGTAAAAAGAGAGAGATCAAAACCAGTGAATTATATAGTTCAGTAGTAAAATGATCATTAAGTCCTAGAACAGGCTCAGCATTCCATACCATGTGGAGGAGCGCCCATGTCTAAAGCCTCCAGAAGATACCCAAACTTCGCTTCAGCCTGCAGACAACGAAATGTGACTCTATTTACAGGAAAGGGTGTGAAGGTATTCCTAATAAAGATGATTATGTGTTATAACCATGGTAAAAGATGGGACTTGTGGACTAGCAGTCCCAGCATTCTTAGTGAAGATGCCAGGTTTCCGTTTGGGAATTCAGGTTACCAAATGCCGAAGAGGGCTAGAGAAAACTCTGTTTACTTGTGCTTTTCTTAATTGGATAATTAGTCCATGTGCCTTAGAGAAACGCAAAGCTAAACATAAAAATCCTTGCCCTAAAAGATAGAAAGTAATTTTTAAAAAAAATCCAATTTTGAGGTTTTAATTTTCCAGAGATAGTTTCTAATGTTTCAGAATTCATCTTCCTTTTACATTATCCACCACCCATAATTTTCTTTCCCATCAACAAGCAACAGCTCATAAGTTAAGAAATGACACGGAGAAAAATAAACAGAAAACAGTAGAGAATCCTCCTCCAGTGATCTTATGTATGTTATGGAGAAAATATTGAACATGGAACGCATGACAATCAAAAGTGCATACAGCATCAGGTGCTTCTCACCTGTTCAGGGGAGATGCCAACAATTTCCAAAACCTTCTGTTGGACCTCACGTTTATAAATTCTCAAACTTCCGCCACCAATCTGACAGTGCAACAAAAGAAAGAAAAGAAAAACGTTGTTCATTATGGCCTGGCATAGCCTTCAAGCTTGTAGACATTTAAGGATACAGGGCTAAGTACCTCAACCCCATTGTAAACCATGTCATAAGCAAGGGCACGAGCAGAGGAAAGGTCTTCCATGTCTTCAGGATTGGGAGCAGTAAATGGATGATGCAAGGCCTGCCAAAAAACTACAATTTCAAGAAAAAGAAAGAAAAAGATAGTACCATACAGAATGAGACTGGTGATAACCTGATGTAACTAGCTGTCAATCACACAACAGCCCCACCATGAAAAAAAAATTTCCCGGAAACTACTTTTCGGGAAACCACTTTCCAAACTTTCCTGTGTTTGTTTGCCATTAGAAAAGTTGGTCAACGGAAAACACCTTCCAGTCAAAGAAAAATTTGGTTTGGTTTCCAGGAAAGTGTTTTCCCTTTTGGCTGTGTTTGTTTTCCGGAAAGTGGTTTCCGGGAAATCACTTTCCAAATTTTCCTGTGTTTGTTTGTCATTAGAAAAATTGGTCAACGGAAAACACTTTCCAGTCAAAGAAAAATTTGGCTTGGTTTCCAGAAAAGTGTTTTCCTGGAAAATTTGGGGGTAAAACACTTTCCGGTTAGAAATGTCATTATTTGCTGATTATATCAAATTTGATCCTCAAACTTTTGATTGCTATATATAATTTGTTTTGAATATTTATTTTTCAATTTCATCTCTTAAAATTTAATTTTTACATTAACTTTGGTCCTTATTTTTATAATTGCTATTTGCTTTTTCCTTATCATTTTTTTATTGAAATTTTTTATCTATCAAATTTGATCCTCATTCTTTTGATTGTTACTTATTTTATATGAAATAATTTATGAAATGTTAATTATTATTATTTTAATTTCTTCATCTTTCATTTTTTTTAATTTTTTAGATTTGATCTCTATTATTTTGATTATTATTTATTTTATTTGAGATAATTTATAAAATTATATTTTTTTTCAATTTCATTCTCATTCAACTTTTTAATTTGTAAGATTTGTTCCTCATTATTTTAATAAACTTGAGAAAAATAAAACATTAATAAGTTATTTTC
>Ga0307518_10002217_pt1 | contig 14215 bp, 17 predicted proteins | sample 25_EM_MG_FD_203889 | JGI IMG/M metagenome (GOLD analysis project Ga0307518, IMG submission 203889) | Populus trichocarpa ectomycorrhiza microbial communities from riparian zone in the Pacific Northwest, United States - 25_EM | ecosystem: Host-associated > Plants > Roots > Unclassified | place...
GAAAATTGGTGCTCCCGAAGAGCAGTCTTCCCTTGAGCAGTAAGGGGAAGGTTCTGTACTCTATAAGGGCTCCTAAGAAGGGTTCTAGAGCACTGTTTCATCCATGTTTGTTGTGGGATAGCAGGGATGTGAAACATGAGTAGCAGATTCGACATGTCCAGGGAAGCGAGATGAATGACAGAGGGAGATGGATGTGACATGACTCTGGGACGAAAGGACCATATGCAGAGGACTCAGGAGACACAGAGACAACCAGGTATGAATCTTCAAGTCTAACGATAGACTTGAGGTGACCAAAGTACGTGCATGATGCAGGACTGACAAGGAGAACGCACTGACCGAGAACAAGAGGGACTGAGGGAGCAGGCTGGGAAGATATGTGCCAGGCAGTGCACAGGAACTCAGGGAGAGGCTGTCCCAAGAGCAGGACGTAGTTGAGGTCTGTTGCAATAGTGGAGAATCATTCCAGAGAAAATGCGGACTCCATAGTGACTGATGAAGTGGGTGTCTGGATTGCGGGGGGAATATCTCCGTGGGAAATAATCGGATTTACGTCGGAACTTGACAGGCAGATAGACCACAGTCTAGGCTCCATGATGGTATAGTCACATGCCTGATAGCTTCAAAAACGGCGGAGCTATTCAAAATATCGGAATGCCGGCACTGGGTGCCTAAATTTGACATTTGGGCGCTAAAAATGATTCTTCTCTTTCTCCTTTGTTTCTCAATTGTTTCTTCTGCTTCTTTGGTTGTTCTGGTATGGGAGTTGGACTGCAGAAGGCTGCACTCCTTTCTCATACCAAAAAGATCATTATTCATTGGATTCTTCTGCTTCTTGGTGGTTCTCGTGCGAGGGATAACTGCTAGACGTCGGCAGTCATCTCTTGCTCCAGGATAGTCATTCTTGTGCGATAGATGGCTACGACGAGCTTGTATTCATCCTTCGCATAAGGATAGTCTTGACTTTGCATGATATGGATAGTGAGGGCTGTCTGTATCCCTCAAGTCGGGACAATCTTTCAACAGATCTTGGGTGTGTTCTTCACATTAGTTTCATCGGCTAACTTTCTCCATGTCCACAGTACCAAACACATTTAGTGCATGACAGTGATTGGTAAATAAGGCGATAAAAAACCACCTGGATACCACCAAGTGTCACAGTCTACAGGATCGCAAGGCGCTGGATACAGTGTGCAACCTGGTAAGCTTAAACCTTGTCAAATAATCATAACTAACCGCAGAATGCATAGGCCAAGGCTAAGTTCCCAGACTTGGATGCCTTCTGGTGCTGTTGGCCTGTTCTCGACCTGATTCAGATGCAGTTGAAATATTTGTCTTCTAGAGCATGACAGAAGAAACAAAGTTCGTGCGAAGCAGAGACAGGGAGAAAGACAAAGAACAGGTCACGATCACCTGTCTCAATTTCAAAGACATCGAAATCAGTTGTGTCACTAAAGAAGTAGCTTACCAGTATACACTAGTGTATCCAGGGAATCGCATGGACATTGCAATTAGGATTGTCAAAGCTACGTTCCAGTGCCTGAACTTAATTAATCAATTAGAGATGGCAGGATACGACAAGGACACCATACCTAAGGCAACGATAAACTTGGTGACATGCAATAGCCTAGGACTTGTATTGTTTTGCTCAATATTGTCAAAAATTATTCGTTACAACACTCCTATGATAGATAGCTCCTACTACGCTAATAATACAATACAAAATACTACTCCAACTAACACTAGGTAGCGAACAACTACTATCGGTACACTAGCTAGTACTATCGCTATACATAGTATCAGACAGTGGGGGGGGAACATGAAAGTAGAAAAGAGAAAAGCCAGTGGAGTTTGAAATGCTTATAAACTGAAATGTACTCACCGTCACGTGAGGCCACTGTCAAGTCCGGGTCTACTCCGGTAGGGGGTCCGGTCAAGTCCGGACGAAAATGGACAGAGGAAGAGAGCAGAGGGCTGGACAAGAGGTTAGTCCGGCCGGAGTTGGTGACCGCTTGGATTCAACGACTAAGGATAACGAGTGTTGATCCCTTGCGTAGGTTCCGGTCAAGAGGAGATGGAGACGGAGACGAAGATGGACAGGAACTGGAGTAGATGACTATGGTTGATTTCAGACTGAGGTATACAGAATAAACTACAGAGTACTTATACTAAGTAAGAACTAGGGACGAGTATTTACGGTGACAAGTAAACAGCCTTAAAGGCGGACAAGGAACGACAGGAGTAAAGACTAGGTCAGGTCCGGGTAAAATAAAGTCAGGTCCGGTGAAAATGCTACAAGGTATAGGATATATCGAGTTCACGGAGAACTCACGTCAAGGCAGGGCAGACGGCGAGGTGTGGTAACGAGTGAATGGAGTATAGAACAAGGGTCGTACTTAACGGTAGATTATCTGCGCGACTATGACTGGAGTAAGTGACGAGCGACCGGAGTTGAGCTACAGAGCTGCAATGCGACCGGAGTAACCGGATAAGATCCGGAGTTGGACATGGTCGTAACAGCCACCACCACCAGTCAGTCAATGGACTCACGTGACGGTGAGTACATTTCAGTTTATAAGCATTTCAAACTCCACTGGCTTTTCTCTTTTCTACTTTCATGTTCCCCCCCCCACTGTCCGATACTATGTATAGCGATAGTACTAGCTAGTGTACCGATAGTAGTTGTTCGCTACCTAGTGTTAGTTGGAGTAGTACACTTCAAACAACCACAATGAAACGGAAAACTTCGTTGCAGAACGAATGCTAACGATAGTAGAATGACAAACGTTGCAAGCGTCGCGACGTTGGCTGGGCGTTACTAAAATGGCTATTGTCAATGTGCATGCACCCCGTGACGGTTTGTCTTCTCAACCTTCATTTCCACCTGCCATCTCATTTTTTTTTTCAACCTTTCCGCCAGAAATGTCCAGCCCATATGAAGAGTTAGCCTCTGGTACGTGTTTCCCATCCATTTCGATGGGTCTCTGAACATCCAACCTAGGATTAACGGTGGAGTCCGAAACCCCAAACTACCGTCCGACGCGTCCTCCTAACCAAGTCCGGCTCACGACTGAGGAGGAGAGAGACGATGCCATTATCAGATGGATTAAGCCGCAGATTGAAGATCTCCCGGAGTTCTTGTCGTATACTGAGTCAAAAGCCAAACTGCCACACGTGTCCGAGGTCATCAAACAATACATGATTGTTTCGGTGATGTTAGAACAGCTACCGGGGCTGATGACGCCGATGGATTGTGAAGGGGCTCCTGGTTGCACGGTTAAAACGGTGAGAACTCAATATTAGATCTTTGAGTATATACACTGAGTCAACGATTTGTATTCCCTAGGACCACGTGCTTAGGGCTCTCGACTTGGACTCAGCCTGGGACGAAGAGTGTCATGAGACTCTGACTCTCCTCTCATGGTATGGCCTGGACGGAACACGATATGAAGACTCTCGGGTTGTCGCAATGATAGAAAATAATAGTGCCTCCGAGCCGGACAGCATGGCCAATCTACAACGACTGTTGAGGTTCATAGATACCACGTACACAGAAGATAGGTTAGGGCCGTCTTCCCAACAGATCGAGGCCGTCGCCCCATTGACGACGTCCCGGGCATTGGTCCGCAGTCGATCGTCTGGTCAAACCCTCCAGAAAGCCAAGCGCCGCAAGTTGAGTGCAAACGCGTTCGTTGATATCGCTGCTGTCGAGGATGAGCAGGAAGACACGGAGGAAGACACGGAGGAACCTGTCCATTGTCCTCAAGCAGTAGGCCTTCGGGGAAATTGACATTTCAACAGAGAATTGACGCCATTATCCATCGGCTCGATCGCGGGATGCCCGAGCAGACAACCTTCGGCCGGCCAGAAGTGTCGCAGGTCCTGGAGGGTATTGTTCTGCCTTATGAGAAATCAATATTCATAGTGGACTTTTTCTCTGGTATGTTCTATAAATCTATCTTCGTGGTGGTTTCGTTTCCTTACATTATGTACAGCTGGTGCCAGAGCTTTTTCCTTTGAACACATGAGGTCCAGAGGGTTTCAGGTGACGACACTACCCTGGCTTCCTCACCGACTATACGTCGAGGCTTCCAGCCCGCTCGAGGTACAGAAGAACCTCCCTTCTTCACACCATTGTGCCCACAAAGAGATCGTTCGCCTGCCATTGCAAGAGGGTACTTCGCTCACGGTGTTCAAGTCTCACCAGATACTTCCATGCCGAAGTTGGGTTCGCATCAAGAAGTCCTCACTTTACAAGGGTGACGTTGGCTACATGGAATCGAGCAATGAAAATACAGCCGTCGTGATTGTGGCACCTCGTCAACGTCCCTACGACATCACCGAGCAGTTAGGTCAAAAGATGGAGTTCTGCGTAGACCTCGCACGACTAGCAAACCTGGATCTGGAGCCAATCCTTTCTTCCTCTGGGGCCGAGATCGGGTATATTTGCAGTGGGCAGCATTTTGTTCATGGACTCCTCAGGCTGAGTTTACCGGTTCAATCTTTGGAACTGGTGGAGATTCCACACCCGGACGATATCAAATACCACACAAATAGTTCTCTCGACTGCTCTTTTATCGAGCAAACATTTCATATTTTTTCTGCGCAATTCTGGCGAGAGAAGGACGAAGTGGAAATATGTGAGGGCGATTTCACGGGTATGATGGGGACACTTGGCGACATCGATTTGGCTAAACGAACAGCCGTCATTGTTTGCGACGACCATGCCTTTGACTGTAGTCTGCGAGAATTACGGAGGAAATTCAGCCTAGGAAACGCGGTGAAGATCATAGCAGGCCCATTTGGTGGGGACACTGGGTATGTTGTCGCTGTGCGGGAGGACACAATTGCCGTAGCCATCATACAGGAGAACGGGACGTCAGATGATGTGAGTTATTATAAATCATTGTGCTCCATTCTGACAAACTGTATAGGTCGAAGTATCTAAGTACCTCGTACAGAGCTACTCGCAAGAACACGTGTGGTCTCGCAGTACTGAGCATGTCCACGGACATGCCTACTTACCACTCCCCTCGCTTTCAAGAGATGAGGAAGAGGGAGTGCTGGCAGGTGATGTGGCAGTGGTGTGTAATGGACAATACGTTGGTAAAAGGGGGACCATCGAGTGGATCACTCCCGATGGTCGAATTGCGGTGTATTGGGACGACAGTGTTGGTACCGATACTGGACACGGTGTCGTCATGGTGGATTTATGTGACCTCCGCGTCAAGCCAGCCCCACATATGCTATCTCTGTCAAAGGATAAGGGGTATAATGTCGCGGTGGGTGATATTGTGGAGGTGGCCAGGGGGAAATGGCACCGTTGCCAGGGAGTAGTGAACACGGTAGATTTCACTAAAGCCCTCATTGAGATGGTTTGTTCGGCAGATGGAAAATGGGTGAGTTACTCCTTTCCTTTTCTCATTCTTATTCATCTTTTGGCCTAGATCACCATGCCTATCACACTGTGCCGCAAGATCAAGGAACGTTCCGACTCCGAGCTATCAAGCTTCATTGGTCGTGATGTCTGGGTCATAAGTGGTGACAAAAAGGGCACTCGTGCAACGCTGCATTCCATCGGCAGGACGACCAGTTCGGTGGCGTTATTCGGCCATCAATTGATCCAGTTGAAGAACAGCCAGATTGCGACACCGTCAGTTTTCGTTATTTATAACGTTAGCGCCTCTAATACCCATCGCAGAACCGGTTTGCTACTAGACGGCACAACACTACCTGCACATTCGCTGCGGAGACTGATGTCCCTCCACAGCCGATCGTTTACGACAGCACCTGTTCCCTTTCGTACTGCCACCCCACCACCCTCCCCAGCCCCTTCAGATGCACCTCTCGAAGCTCCATGGGTAATAACCCCCGACGACATCACTGTCCCACCAGAGGGGCTCCCCAACGATGTCGCCCAGTTCTCCACTTCAAACGAGAACGACACCCTTGATTACGGTACGTTTTTACCTTATTGTATTCCAGTTTACTAAAGATGGCATAGGCAAAGTGCCATGGCTTTTCCAAGACACTTTTTGCGACTTCACATCCGTACACCTGGGCTTCAACGTTAGTCTTCAGTTTACTCAGGTGTCATTGGGTAATCGTGTCGTACGGACTGTATGTCCCGACCGATTTTGCGGTAAGGATGGCCGCGCGCCTCCTGGTTCTGTTTGTGTTACAGTGACAGGACACAATAGAGGCGCGGGTATTCAACATCTGACAATCCCCGGTCACTATCTTACACTGGCAAATCCTTCTGGGAAACGACACTTGTGTTTAGTGTTGAAGGGAGCCAAAGCAGGGAACATAGTACGGATAAAGGAGTGTCGCAGGAAAACCGCACAGGTTGTTACAGAGGGAGGTGAAACTTTCCCTTTTTCTGATATTTGTGCTGCATTTGAGTTCAATAAGAACTTCGTGGTGTAGTCTAGTGGTTACCAACTGTACACAATCATGGAATCGAGATTGGCGTCTAACATAGAATTTTAATATATAAAGACAATACTGTGGTTGCCTAATAAGCTTTATTCTTTATTGTCAAGCAATCAATTCCTCCTGTAGGCCTTGGAAAAAACCTCCGACCCCTGTCCGTCCAAGGGCGCCACTTTAAGGGAAGTGGTCATGCTTTCATTCCATACGGCAATGATTAACGGACTTATGAACAGGCATTTATCACACCCTTTAATCACCAAGTATTTTTTGATCGGGCGGTTTTTCGTGTTGCAGCGACCGACGTAAAGGTTTATTGTCGGGCGATGTTTATTGTCGGGCGACGTTGAGCAAGGGGGTCCGTGTTTGATCTACTCCAACCTACTTCGACCACCCCTAGCCGTAGGATTATTGCTGGCTGAAGTGTATTTAAAGAGGATCAGCAATAACCCCATCCAGTCTCATAACCATCCAGCTCCATCTAAACACCGTCATGGGCCATGTACAAAGTCGACTTCCTAGGGTGCCGGTCACCTCACGTAGTGATGATTCACTTGTACAGGTAAGAGGTGCTCTGGACGTAATTCGAGTGATACTAATAAATCATCTAGACAAATCATCTGAAGCGCAAGGCATACGAGAGCCAGGATTTAGACACTCTTCCCCTCGCAAAGGTTGCTCGCGTTCTCTCGGAGGTGCGTATGGCGTCATGGTTGTGGGATCCTACTGAACAAATCATCTAGACACATCATCTAAAGCGCAAGGCGTACGAGAGCCAGGATTTAGACTCTCTCCCCCCTGCAAAAGTTGCTCGCGCTCTCTCGGAGGTGAGTATGACGTCGTGGCTGTGGGACCCCTACTGAACAGAAACCCTCTTTTAAGCTGTGCAAGGGCCAGGGCCAGGAGGTTCTGTTTCCCTCTGCAGATATTGTATCCCCACTGGCGTGCGAGGATCAGGCTTTGGATCCCGCCCCCCCTGAAAAAGTCACTCATGTCTTCTTGAAGGTGATTATGGTGTCCTCATTGTTGCTATCAGGACCATTAATTCAGCTGGAAGGTCGACGATTCTGCAAATCCTTCGTTAACCAGAAGAATTGAGTGCTTCGTCCTGCGACTCCCTAATGAACTTCTGAATCTCATCGCCGCCCTTCTTCCCCAGCACTCCCTTCTGGTATTGACTCGCGTGTGCAAGCTATTCAGAGAGATCGCCGCGCCACATTATTTTGCCCTCCTTGAATTCTCAATTCCTCACGACAATTCTCTGACCCTAGACGCCAATGGATGTGAAGCATTATTGGTATGGCAACGGACGGATGCATTCGTTGTCCCAAAGCGTATCTATTTTTCTACCTCGCGCGCTGCAGATCATCATTTCCATGCCCTGCGGATCTTCTTAAAATCCTTAACGGACCTCAATGTCCCTCGGGTATATATATTCGCCTTCTCTGGACCCTACAAGCCAACGCTCGCGTTCTTGGACCTCCTGGAAACTATCCGTTCCGAATGCAAGGAGTTGTCTTGCCATGGCACAGGGGAAGGGGGGAGCGAGTCCCGACTTGGCCTTGCCGTCAGGACTCCTGACTGCCAGAGCAAGCTCCAGGTGTTAGAGATCGCAACGACACTTTTTTTCACTCCATTATCCATTGCTTTCACACTCACAACTTTGCGGAATGCACCATTGACGAAGCTTAGGCTCACGAATACAGGACTTACCGTTACTGAATGGATGTCCTTTCTCAAGGATTTGCATTTGAAGCATCTCCGCATACTGGAGGTAGAAGCCCTCTGTCCTGTGCAGGGCCTAGTCAATTTTTTGTCATGCCACGAACTGGATACGCTCGTTATCAGCTCCTTGGCTAGCGTTGCGGACCGACTTCGTCCACGCCTCAGCCCATCACGGCACACTCGCTCAGCGATCCCGTTGTCCTTGACTAGACTGGAAGGTTGTCCTTCCTACATCCTTTCTTTGTTGCGTTATGTCGACATCTCCAACAACCTCGAATACCTTGGGCTATGGCTTGGGTGATCGAGCCTCAGTGACTTTTTCATCTCGGATGTCCTGTCTTGCACAGAACATTTCCCTACACTGCAAGACCTTTTTGTGCACATTCCTATTGGAATGGATACTCGTGCCCTGGCTTGCCCAATGCACTTTCAATCATGTTTCGTCAAATACTTAATGCTTCATATTCAGGATTCTGATATACTAGTGCGTCCATTCACCTGCCTTTTATTCCTGGCTGAAGAGTCTTTTAGTCACATTGTGCACAGTGGTTACCTGCTTTCCTGGCCATAGAGGCCCTCTCCTTGTTCACCAACAGCTCTAGGTCTGATGATGATCTGGAAGATATCTTCCCCTCCTTTACTCCATCCGATCTGAGGATAAGTATCGTAAAGCCATATAAGTACTGCGAGGCTGCATGAGGCCTGAACATTGACCTTTGTATCCCTTTGTGTTCCAGTGTCTCTAACAGCATTTCGTGTCTCTATGTACCAGTGTCTTGTGTCTATGTACCAGTGTCTTGTGCCTTTGTACCAGTGTCATGTACGTACCAGTGTCATGTACTGGTGTCTCAGTCTCAGTGTCTCCAGCTGTTGGCAGTCGATCCTTTCCCCTCTGATCTTTCTATATATAATACATCTATGGATGCTTGTTAATTTGGAGGTCTCCTGCTGAGTTGGGTTTCAGTTTATAGCCCTCGCCCCCACATTTTAGCAACCCATCCTACTTCATCCTCGCTCCTTAGTGTAGTTATTTAAAAAAAAATACCAATAACTGTAATGATAAACAGTCAATGACAAGTAAACAAGAAAATCTGACTTGCGATTGATTACAACAGTAAGCAGCCTTCATTTTGAAGATACTATTCTCATCAAGTCCATGTCTACAGGCATATCCTACATGACTCATTCCACTACTTCCTGCTCCTGCTACTCCACTCATGCATATTTCGTACTCCTCCATGTGAGAGAAATGGTATGGTTCCCATTCTTGAGTCCTTCACCAGTTAACAGTGTTACCGCCACATGGCAGTCTTGATCACATACCGTCATTTGCAGTACAAATATTCCGATCACAACCATGGCCACCAAATGTGTGACAGCTTGCAGAATCGCCCACAAAATGTATAAAGCGGTAGGTCCCTCTTTTGTTCCTTGACGCCTGGTTGATACTTTCTTCCACATAGATATTGTTTTCATTGCTCGACGTTGCTGCCACAATGATTTGAACATCGCCAGTGTCATGGGTCTTCATATGTGCGTCAGTTGTTGCCAATGGTAAAATGGCTTGTCTCACAGTCACGGTTTGGACTTGTCCGACGGAAGAGTGTCGCAATGTTTGAACTCGCTCACTGGTAGCTTTATCAAACACATGGATGAACCCATCGTCGCTTCCACCTATAACCATTGTCCCCCCCTCTGCAAGTGCAACTTGTTTTGGGTATGTCTTCTTTGGATATGTGTCGTATGTTCTAATACATACAGCATCGTCCATTCTGTGGAGACTGAATCCGTTAACGGCATTATCAATGACAAAACAGCTGCGCCCTGGATCTACAGTGGTGCTTCCGCTGCAGTCACTTTGTAAGAATTAGTTACAAAATTGTATCCAATACTTACATCATTCTGCCAGTGGTCTTCGTCGCAAGAACTACTCCGTCCTTCCCGCAAAGTGTGTGTCTTAAATCTCAGTTAGTCATTACAATTGACCACTGTGGTGATTTCTTACATTTCCCCATCAAACATCCCGAAGACCAGGATATCAGCCCCTTGGAAGTACACGGCCCGTGGAACAGTGGTTGGCAATTCCATGCTGAAGACAGTGCACAAGGTACACTTGGTGTCTACTGACCAGACTTGAACTTGTTTATCCCGAGTTCCAGTAATAAGCCAATGGCCCATTGTGCTCATACCCATGATTTCATGCCCTGCTCCCACCCTTCGCGCCAGCGTTTCTTCGAATTCAGTCATCATTGTGGTAGAGCATTGCTTCCAAAGTAAAATGTACCCCAGTCCTGTCCCACAGCAAAGTATCTCATTGCTATCGCCATCATGGGTCATCCACATGGCGCAAGTAATGGGATCTCAAGCATTTCGTGTCTGGCTAGGTTTGTGAAGCTCCACCTTGTTTTGTAAGTCCCATAATCATAATCCATCGAAACCTGTGAATCTTAAGTATTTGCTAGGCCATAGGATGACTGCTTACCTCCACTTGCAAGAAGACCACCAGAGTCTGAAATGGCCAAGCATAATATGGCGTCTTGGTGAGCAGAAAAGCGACCTGCCAAACTGTACTTGTTTGCTGACTTGAAGGGTGATAAGTTCATGCTATGGCCAATGTTCCTCCTGTCCTGCCTGCTCCACCATTTATCTATCATGGGTAGCTAGGATACACTTTTGTTGTCCTGTAATCGTACTCCATCCTTCATCATTGCTGTGCACCTTGTGTTAACATTTTTTCGCTTTCATGCATTCTGTCGCTTGTTATATTTCTTGTTGTGCGTTGTGATCGTTTTTAGCTTTCATTTCATCAGTGATTGTCAAGACCGGTTCTTCACCGATCTGATCTCTACGAGGGGTCTGGGGGTCAGGGGTTGGCCTAGCGGTAAGACCGAGGTGCTACGTAGCGTAGTCGCGCTTCCCGAATGATAGGAAGGCCAACCGAGGTTTATACGGAGTGTCCGAGGGTAAACGGTCTACGACCGAGTGCTTGCATGAGACAGAGACGGAGAGTGCGAAGGGAGAACAGAGGAGAAGTATCTTATTTGATATTCGAACTGAAACTACAACAGACCGAGTATCTAGGTATTTATACTAAGTAGAACGGACGAGGCGATGTACGGGGAGTCGGGATTACCAACGAACGACGAGCGCAGTCGCGCTGCGCGCTGAGTAAGTACGGTAAGTGCGATAACCAGGTTACCGATAGATAATGTATTAGTAACGGAACGGGACGGGAACATATAGTGACCGGAAACAAGAAAGGAAACATATTAGGTAATCATACAGAGAGACAGATCGGACAACGCGCTCACCGATCGGTGGCGCTACAAGACAGATAGAGAGAAACGGAAAAGGGGAGTACATACTATAAACAGACGGCGAACGCGTGGACGCGATCGGACAATAGGGTACAGGGTGATCGGATGTCACGGTCGTGACAGTGATAAGTGGTGTTTGGATACTATGGGTGGCTATGGTTGCAAGGCGAGTATTAAATTGCGCGTTGTTAACATTTTCATTGAGATACTGATGGTAGGTATGGTGAACAATCGTGGGTAAGCTCTAAATTGCACATTCTGATGCACCACTTACTAACTTTGGTGACAGTTATTATCACCCGGTGATTGAACAATGGTGGGTAAGCTCTAATTATGGTTGCGAGGTGAATATTAAGCTTTATTAAGCTTTAATTGCACCACTTACCACTTACCAACTTTGGTGACAGTTATTATCATACGGTGATTTACTAGGGGGCACCGGTAGTGAACGAGACCCAGCCATTCATGTGTATGGCCTCAGGCAGCGACGATGAGTTCCCAATGTTATTGTCTTTGCAGGGGTTCTGGTGAGTGATCCGCGATCCGCATATTCGCCTTACCTCGTAGGGCCCTTTTGTCGCCCGGTGATCTTTTGGGTGAATCTGATTGTCGGTTGACATGTTCCAACGGGACTGGTTAGTGATCCGCACATTTGCCTTACCTTTATAATACGATGCCTTATCCTCCACCATGCCCAGGACCACCATGAGACAAGATTCCAACTCTTTGCGTGAAAAACGATCATGTACGCGATTTCGACCCTATCGGGCTCCATTGGGTGATAAATCATCGACCGAGTCAATGTCTTCCACCCCGACCCGCCTCACCCGCAGCAAGGCGATGACTTTGGACAGCCCAAGCCGAACGAGTGAGGTATGTATGTCAGTACTGTTCTAGATGCTTGCTATAACATCATTAAAGGACTCGAGCTTCCACACTGCTATATCCCCCTCTGTTCACGTCCAATCCATGGGTATGATTTGTCTGTTTACTGGCTTCTCTTACTGATAACATAACTCAGACGGGAATGGTACGACAAAGTCTACCTCTAACACTTCATCCACCACTTCGGCAAATAAAGCTTCTTTTAGCCGCACTCCTCTCACTCGTCAAAATGCGGTGGTGTGGGATCACCACTCAGGCGAGATGAGCAAGGTACGCAAGCCAGAATTTTTTGAAATGTATGTTGCCTAACCAGATATAGGATCCAAGTTTCCTTACGGCTGTTGATCGCCCCCCTGTACATTCAATTCACGATGGCCATGGCCATCCTGCAGGGCTTCTGGGCCTCGATGGTACCCCCGACAGTCCTTCTGGTCCCACTGCACCTGGACATCCACCCTTGAATCCTTGTATTCCCCCTGGGTTGAAGCAGAGCATCCAAAATGCGATTCACCACAATTTACAAAAGTATGCTTGTCGGTTGGACGCTAGTCTCTCCAATCAGATAGAATTTGGTTTATCTGAGGCCTTTGACTTCACCCTGAATGTCATAGAGGGATCTTTCATAGATCAGGCAAGTCCTTGCTTGGATACTTAATGCTGCTGGCCAACTCCAACACAGCGAACCCCCCCTGAGATGTCAACAGCTGTGAAGTCTCGATTGTATGCAGAACAGACCGGTACTTGCCACCCCATCCCGAGGAAGAACAAAACTAACATTCCGAGCAGATCGACCTATCAAACTCATGCCTGGCGCTGTCACGCACCAAACAGGTTTGGTACAGTGAACATGGAAGATAACATCAATATCAAACGATCCTGATGTGAAGGATGAGCACGACGGAGCCTCATCATAGCCATCTATCGCACAAGAAGACTATCCTGATGCAAGAGATGACTGCCGATGCCTAGCAGTCATCACTCACACAAGAACTGCCAAGAAGCAGAAGAAACTGAAGGAATAATGTCCATTATGGTATGAGAAAGGAATGCAATCTACTGCAGTCCAACTCCCATACCAGAACGAGCAAAGAAGCTGAAGAATTGATGGAGAAATGAAGGAAAGAAGAGAAGAAACGACGTTAGCACTCAAATGTCATTTTTAGGCGCCCAGTGCCGGCATTCCGATATTTTGAATAGCTCCATCGTTTCCAAAGCTATCAGGCATGTGACTATACCGTCAGAGAGCCTAGAGCGTGGTCTATCTGCCTGTCAAGTTCCGACGTGGATCCGTTCATTTCCCACGGAGATATTCCCCCCGCAATCCAGACGTTCGTCTCATCAGTCACTATGGAGTCTGTATTTTCTCTGGATCATTTCTCCGCTATTGCTGCAGATCTCCACTATGTCCTGCTCTTAGGACAGCCTCTCCCAGAGTTCCCATGCACTGCCTGGCACATATCTTCCCAGCCTGCTCCCTCAGTCCCCCTTGTTCTTGGTCAGCATGTTCTCCTCGTCAGTCCTGCATCAAGGATGTACTTTGGTCATCTTAGGTCTATTGTCAAGATTGAGAAGTCTTCTCTGGTCGTCTCTGTGTCCCCTGAGCCCTCATCCTATGGTCCCTTCCTCCCAGATACTTGCCATGTCCATCTTCCTCTGTTGTTCATCTCACTTCCCTGGATGCATCGAATTCAGTACTCTATCCGCTTCCCTACTTTCAGATGGTGTCCTCCAGCACCATGACAGTTATATCCCTACTTTAGAGTGCTATTAGGAAGAAGAACCCTCTCTCGTTCTTTCCCAGAAGAGAGCTTGTCAAGGGAGCCCATGGTTGCGCTTCAGTGGCACTAGAACACATG
>Ga0307518_10002218_pt1 | contig 14210 bp, 10 predicted proteins | sample 25_EM_MG_FD_203889 | JGI IMG/M metagenome (GOLD analysis project Ga0307518, IMG submission 203889) | Populus trichocarpa ectomycorrhiza microbial communities from riparian zone in the Pacific Northwest, United States - 25_EM | ecosystem: Host-associated > Plants > Roots > Unclassified | place...
ATTATTATTTTAATTTCTTCATCTTTCAATTTTTTTATTTTTTAGATTTGATCTCTATTATTTTGATTATTATTTATTTTATTTGAGATAATTTATGAAATTATATATATTTTTTAATTTCATTCTCGTTCAACCTTTTAATTTATAAGATTTGTTCCTCATTATTTTAATAAACTTGAAAAAAATAAAATATTAATAAGTTATTTTCCAGCTCATTTTCCATGACATAATCAAATACTGGAAAATATTTTTTAATTTATTTTCTATTATACTATCAAATATCAAAAAATTATTTACTTTTCTGAAATTTAATTTTTTAAAATTTAATTTTTAAAAAATAATTATTTTCCAGCAAATAAATATACCTTAATTTATTTTTCTAGAGCGTTACGCCCTGATTTGCATAAATAAAATAAAATAAAAATAAAATTGTTTTCGCCCGTTACTTTTTCTTACCTCCCCAGGCTCTCTGACTTTATAACAAACACTCGACCGCCTAAAAGAGGCAAAAACAGATTCGCATTTCAGACAGAGAGAGCCGAAAAATCTAGAAATCTCACGAATACCGGTAAGTTTGTTTTCCTGCTACACTCACCCGCTCACCGTTTGGTTACGGAGAAAACGAGAGAGAGAGTGAAAGAAAACGAAGGAAAATGGAAACATTTTTTTCCAATCCCTTTCCCGTAATTGTTTTCTTATAGAAAGTGAGAACTTCGGCTCTTGCATTACTCGGCGTTAGGCTTCGTTATTTTGTATTATTTTTTTACCTTTTTGGTGATTAAAGAGGTTAATAGTGTGTGAAGAGAGGAAGAAAGTGTCAGAATTTGATTTAATGCGATGTTTTTATTGGTTTTCGCTGTGATTGTTGTTTTGATTATTTTGTGATATCTGTTTGGTTGCTGAGAAAGAAGAGGAAAATAAATAAAAGTTGAGTGTTCATGTATATAAAATGAAGAATGATGAAAGACTCAAAATTGGAGTTTAATTAAGTTGTATGAGCCTCAAAACTTTGTTGAACTGATTGAGATTTTACTGATATATATATATATATATATATATATATTAATGGATTTAGTATCTGTTTGTTCGTTGAGAAAATTTAGAAAAATTATAAAGTGAAAATTGAAAAATTTAAAATAATATAATAATGTTAATTCCAATTTGTAACTATTTTTAGTTTTGGTACAGGAGGCTTTTTTTTTTCTCACCCAGCTTTATTGTAAATGATACATTTTGATTTTTTATGCTTGTAATAGAATAATTCAACCATGAATAAATTGTTTGACCTTAGCTCCATTATTGGGCTTGGTGAATGGAAATGATTAGTTAATTTATATGTTTTTGTTTATCATTTTCCATCGTTACGCCAATTTATGTGTTTTTTATTTTTGTGTGTAGGATTATTGGCATATGCTTTGATATGGGCATAGAGGAGGGAGTTGTGGAGTTACATGATGATAAAGGAAAAATTGATAAAAAATTAACCATAAGTGTTCATACGTTTTCTGATTTAACCTACACTTCTCCAGTAGTATTCTTATACCTTCTGAAAGAATGTTATGCTCATGGTAAGATATCTTTTCTTTTTCTTTGTGGAAGTTATTGCTCGATTGGTTTAGTTTAATGTTGTGGGTAGTCATTTGCTTGTATAATTTTTTTTTCTATTTGAATTGGAAGCAAATCTTGTCTGGCTGGCTTTGTAATGCATCTTCTATTAATGATTGCCTTCTGGTTCACTTTAGTTGTAAAATTGAGTGCTTTCTAGTCCATGATTCCCAACTATAACATGACAGGTACATGCAAGGCAACAAATAAATTCAGAATTCTTCAGCAAAAGGTCTATCACGCACTAGAGAATTCTCCCCAACCAGGGCCTGCTACTTTTGTTGTTTGGTGCCTCTACGTCCTGCCGATATTTGGATTACATTGTGAAGGTTTCAGCCACTTGATTATATCTGCTCTTCGTCGCTTTTTAAATCTAGCTCCCATCTCAGAGGACACCTCGAAAGCAAAAATTATAGCGGCCCGGTTATTTTTGGATATTGTGGGAGGCTTGGTTGACCATGATGAGAGGATAGTAGTGAAAATACTTGAAGTTTTTGATGTCAAGTTGGCAGATGTCGACGAAGCCTTATGCCAGTTGAATGTCCAAGATGATTATAAGCCTGACACGGCAAAAACACTTGTTGAAGATTATATTTTTAAATTGATAGACTCCCAATCATATATGACAGCAGCCAGTTTATTAGAACACTTTTCTATCCGCCACTCCGGACAGTCTTTTCTCGTCAAAATGATGCAGAACAAACAATCTAGAGCAGCTGAAAAGTGGGCAACATTTATGGGGAAATCAATGCTATGTGCTCTTGTTCAGGAGTATGCTGATCAGAATATGCTAAAGCAGGCTTACGAAACAATAAAGAAAAACGATTTGAAGCAGGAATTTCCTGATGTATATCATAAGTGCAAAGAAAGGTTTATTGATTGACTTGTAATGCCTAGAGCGTACTTTATTTTCCCTCAAAATTATGTTTTTTAGTGACTAGAACATTGCACTGACCGGCAGCTCATTGAAGAAGTTAGCAGAAAAGGCATTATGGGATCTTGCTGAGGCAAAGACGCATGGTGATAAACAACTTCTTGAATATTTGGTAAGGAGTTCTTGAATCAATCATGACATGCATGATTTCTGTGCATTGCATAATTGTTTACTTACCTGCAGATGAGAGCTTTATTATATAGGATATGCATGGTTTCACTATATTCAGCTTAATATTGTGTCACCAAATCTTGAAACTTACTTTCAGTAGTGTTTTTTCGGCTGGTTTTTTTTTCTTCTTTTTCGTCTGAAATTCTTTGAACAAGGTATATTTGGGTTGGCCATACACAGTCTACTATGTTCACCTATTTGACATGCATTCCCTGTAGTTTAGCTTTCGTTTTCTTAAAGTATCATGTCAGACATGTCAATACAAGCATTGATTACAATGTCTGGTAGTGATAAAAACGCTATCAAATCAATTAAAAAAGTTAATGAGATAGGATAAGCATGTAAGTTCAGAAGAATCCAATTGTTTCTTTTGGTAATCTGTTGAAAAGAAGGGTGACCAAATTTATAGCTGTGTTGCTTTTATTATTTGGAAAAATGATGGTGAACCTGTATCTTTTGTGTTTTCTTTGGTTTTTCCTTTTTAGCTTTATAAATATGGTACTCAAACTTGAAGATTTTTCTTTTAAGGTTTACCTGGCAATGGAGGCTGGTTACTCGGAGAAAGTTGATGAGTTGTGTGAACGATACTCCCTTGAAGGTTTTCTGAATGTCAAGGGTATGGTTTGTATATGTTTTCTGGTGCTCCCTTGGGCATCCTATTGAAGCTTGACTGGTGCAAAATTCTGATCATGCTCATTAAAGTTTAGCAAAGTTTAAGCTTGGTTCGAAGTTTCTATTGCATCCGCTCTTGACACAGTCATGTATAACATGCACTGTTATGTGTTTGCAATATAGACTCTAAAGGAGAAAAGTTGGGTTGAGATCCTATTGGGCAAGGCCCAATAGATTGACTGGCGTACTTTTGTGTCACCTGCTCCATTAGGTGGTCCAATTGTTCATTTTCCTTTTATTCTTGGATACCTGCCAGGTGCCAAACATGTCATTCTAGAAACTATTGTCACTGAATCCTTCCATTATGCATGTCATTGGTTAAAGGAGCACTGAAGCAATAGAAATATTGAAATGAGATCATATTATGTGGCTATTAATGTTTAAAATTGTCATTGGAGGTCACTTACTCTTCTTCTGTTTGATGCTGTTTAGAATCTGAGGGTAGTGTTCTGCAAAGCAAATACCTGCATCTTGATGAATTGGCTGTTGAAAATATTATTTGGGTTGATGAAGTTGATGGTTTATGTGCTGCAATTAGCCACATCGAGGGATGTAAAGTCGTTGGCCTTGATTGTGAATGGAAACCCAATTATGTAAAAGGCAGCAAACCAAACAAGGTAATAACAGATTTGCACTTTGAACACAAAAAAGGATTTCCAGAACTTGTATATGTGGTTTGGGTGTTGGTCGTCATTATCTGATGGATAGTTAATACTCTTCTTAAAAATACATGGCTGTTGTTATATAAAAACTCTCCAGAGTCTATTTATTCTATAATGAAAACGGGTTCTTTATGTTTCAGGTTTCTATCATGCAAATTGCATCTGATAAGACGGTTTTCATCTTTGACTTGATAAAGTTATTTGAAGACATACCTGATATCTTAGACAACTGCCTATCCCGCATTTTGCAGTCTCCTAGAATTCTCAAACTTGGTATGATATATACAAACAAATTGATCTGGGTAGCATTGCTGTTTTTTCATCATTATACAAGTCCTTAAATCTTTTAAATGAAAATTCGATCTATTCCTAGAGAAAGAGCTGTCCTCTTATTAGCTTTACTTTTTTGAGGTTTTGGGATAACTTTTGTAGGTATCGTCAGCTCTTAGAAATCAGAACACTCATAATCGACTTCAATTAACTCATAAAAGAGGAATATTAGTTTTACTTGCGTTGACAATGGCTGTTTGGAGCTCATCAATTGACCTTAAAAAAGACTTGTTATCTATGCCGCTGATTGTCAGACAAAAATCAGTACTTGCCACAGTACCTTTGGAACTTCTTTTGAGTGAACTATGTATATGCATGTGTATATATGTAATACTATGTATATACGTTTGATTAAGTATACGTATTTATCTAGAAATTGATAAAAATAAAAAGTAGTGCTATTTAAATAAACACGATGCTCTATGTGGATTTGTAGGTTATAACTTCCAATGTGACATAAAGCAGCTAGCTCATTCATATGGAGAGTTGCGGTGTTTCAATAACTATGAGAAATTATTGGACATTCAGAATGTATTCAAAGACGCTCGAGGTGGTTTGTCAGGACTTGCTGAGGTATTTTAAACATGAAGGCACCACCATCACTTCCTGTTCCTATCTTCTATATCCCCCAGTGAATCTAAATCCATTTCAGTTTATGATTTATCTATATTGCCTTTATATACTGTTATTTGCACTTCATTAATTCAGAAAATACTGGGAACTGGTTTGAACAAGACAAGAAGAAACAGCAATTGGGAACTACGGCCTCTGGGTCACAACCAGGTATTTTACTTTTGTTTGCCATCATTCACATTTTCCATCTGCTATAACATCTGTGACTGCCCAAAGCGATTCGGTTTTATAACAGCTTCACTTTCAACCAAGAAGTTCTCTGATTTGGTTTTCATATGCACTGATCAATTCGTCTGTCTGTTTTTGTTGTGTCCTCTTGGTCGTGGATGCGCATAAGATATGAGATTATCAACCCTTTGATCTTTACATTCATCTGGAATAAAACATCAAGAAAACTAAAGCAATATTATTTTGCAGCTAGAGTATGCTGCTCTTGACGCTGCTGTACTTGTTCACATATTTCATCATTTTCACAATCACTCTCAGTCTGCTGGTTTCCCAGACGGACACGACAAGATCGAGTGGAAGTCTCATATTGTAAGAAAACTTTAAGTGAAAGCGTGCGTGGAATTGTTTATGGTTGGACATTTTGTATCAACTTTTAGCTTTTGCTGCGGATTTCTGTACAGGTTTCTCGCATGGATAACCCCAAGAAAGCAAAAAAGGAGTCTAAAAATAAAAGAGAATTGGAAGATGATATCAACAAGCGTGGGCAATCAAATTAGTGATTAAGCACTTGTTTTTCTTTTCCTTTCATTAATTGTCTAACAATAGTTTCATTGTATATATACATCCATTTTGGTTAGGAGAAGAAACGCTGATTGGTCAAATTTGCTGGGCTATTTTATTTTATATTGGAAAAAAGATTTTTTTTTTCTCTAAGCAATATCAGCATGGGAATATTTCTTCTTAAATATATAATTTGTTAAACGTTTCGCTTCCTTTTCTTTTTTCAATTAAAAAAAGGGTGCAGTCTTGGAATCCACATTTCTGGTTAGGCAATCATGCATTGTTATGAACTTATGAGACCTCATCCGCTCCACGGACTAAAATTGATCTGCTCTACTGACCTCATCTTAGTTTCGTCACGGATTATTTTTTTTTTTTCAAAAACAATTATACACACATGTATTTTTGACATGTTTTTATAGTAAAAAAAAATTTAAGTGAAAATCAAAACAATTTATGTATGTATATAATCAAATAAATTAATAATTATATCTGTTAATAAATAAAAGGAATCATAAAAAATAACTTAAAATAAAATTAGAAAAATCAAGAGATGAGTGTAGATTAAAATATTTAATTTTACAAGACTAGATATTTACCCGAGTGTGTGTACTGAACTTATTTATTAAAATAATTTTTTTATTCAATCAAACGATAATAAAAATAAATATACATATTAAATTGATTAAATAAATAAAAGAGAGAAAAAACATATTATGTAAGGCTTTATATTAGAAATATTATTTGAAAATAAATATTTTTTATTTTAAAAATAAAATTCATCTATACAAAAAATAAAAAAATAGATAAATTAGAAAAAAAAATTAAAAAAATATTTTTAGTTGTAAATATTTTTAAAAAATAGATTTAAAAAATATTTGTTTGGTTAAAATTTTTATGAGATAATTTTTTATATGTAAAATAAATTATTATAAATAAAAAATAAATTATTTTACCTTCTACGAAAAAAAATTTACAATGTAATTATATATGAGTCAGGTAAAAAAAAATAATTTGATTAAAAAATAATTTTCGGTCAATACCAAACGGTTTCTATATACTGAAAATATTCTATTCATTTAAATTTGTGAATAATTTTTTTTAAATTTTTTTTCAAAACTAAGACGTCCATTACATTATTTCATGAGAGAAAAGATCGGAAACAATATTAAATTTAAGCCACCCTGTTCCAACAGAAACTAACAGAATGACAAACTAATTCAAAGTACAAATTAAGCTGTCTTGACATTATCATAGCTCTCTCTCCTAAAGATTGACACCCCTCTCCCTCCTCTTTGTCTCTCTCGATTGACCCCCTTGTTCGTGTTGCAGCAGAGAGAGAGACATAGCAGGAGGGAGATCAATCAAGATGGGCGAGATCAACGTAACATCATCAAGGTATGCAAAATCTCATCAAGCCCACGATTTATCCAGGAAGCATCATGATGTTGCAAGGAAATCTTCAAGTTGGTGGAATTCGCCAGAGACAAAGAGGAAAAAACGTGTTGCAAGATATAAGCTTTATGCCGCGGAAGGAAGAGTGAAGTCTTCTGTAAAGAAAGGGTTTCGCTGGGTCAAGAAAACTTTCTCTAGGTTTGTTCATTGATACATGTAGTCAAGAAGGAGACGGAGGTTTGTAGGGTGTTTCGATTTCAATTTTAATTAACACCATTGATGCATTTTCAAATCAAGGTCTGGTTTTGTAACTGTTGAATGCTTGTTGCTGTGTAATCTTTATTTATAAACCATTTCTGTTTCATGTGATCATTTCATGAACAAGAAACTGTAAGCTCCCTTCCCTTCCCTTCTCTTTTTGTTGCTGGTGATCATGACTGTTGACCAACAAAGATATGCATAGATCTTGATTTCTTGGCAATCTTCAACATTTTTTTTGGCTGGATCTTAATTGCTTATATACCATTTCCAATCTTTCATACGCTTTGTGAGAAATGGCAAAAGCATTAACATATTGAAAGCTCATGCCCCTTCATGGCTGCTAGCGTCATGCATGTTTAAATAACATCCTTAGAAGGTATATCAAAGAAAAAAAAAAGATGATTTACATCCACCCAGTTATATAAAAAATATTAATTTAATATTTTTTTTAATTGATAAAACATGATTTCAACGATAAAATATTTCAATATTTTCAAGTAATTATCTATAATTTTGGGCATTAAAAACTCCATAAAGTGGTAGCATAATTGTCTACAATTAATTCTCTTAATCATTAGGATGCATTGGATGTTGTGTTAATTACTATTCAAAATATGAACAAACAACTATTGTATGTAGCTTTCAAGGAAAGAATTCCTAGCTAACCATGCATGTAACCAAAGACAATTTCATTCATGCATATGAACAATAATTGTATATATGGTTGATGCTAGGGCGTGCTAAAACATTATTAACAAAAAGTAAATTGATATATAATGAATATTTTTTATTATCATAAAATACAAATCATATGATTTGATTTATCTCATATTTTTAGAAGGAATTTAAGATAAAAAATGAGATTTTTGATACAGTAAGCTTTATAATGAATTGTATAAATTCATGCATGGATGTTACAAGTGATTTATATTTATTATTATGGTGCAAAATATTTTTAAAAAATAATTTTTACTTGAAAACATATTAAAATATTTTTTAAAATTTTTTATTTTTTATATTAGTATATCAAAATCATTAAAAAATATTAAATTAATATTTTTTTAATTAAATATATTCTTGATGCGCGTAAAAAAACAGAAATAACCGCAATCTCCAATACTTTAAATTCAGTAATTTCTTTATATATATATATATATATATATATATATATATATATCATTAAATTAAAAACTTGAAAATATATGATTCAACGAAGAATTGTCAAAAAAGACCATAGCAAATGCGGGGGATTTCACTAATTTCAAAGACTTCGGCAATTCAATTTAACCAATAAATTAATTAGTTGGAGAAGAAACTAATAATAAATAAAAGAAACATAAAGAAAATGATAAATCATGATGTGGGGATGGAGAAATGATGTCTAAGCTAGGCTAAATTGTGGCTTTGGCAAAGAAATTTCTCTTTATAATAAATCCATCTCCTTAAAAAAATGGACTATTTTTTTTTATTTCTCAACTCGATTTATATATTCAAATTATGCTTGTCATAATATAAATAATTATTCTTAAAATTTGAGAGCTTGAAAATTTAATTTATATATCCAGAATAATCAAACAAACTAAAGTCGTACTTGAATCTAATTCATTTTAAAAAAAGTTACAAAATACACAAATGCTAGGTTATTTTTTTGTATATATAAATATTTTAAATAATACTATAGTAAATAAGAAAAAAATACTAAAAAAAAGAAATTTATATTATTATTGCTATCACACTGTAGCCCAAACTGATACGACACCGTCCATAATATCCCTTCACCACAAACTAGCCAAAAATAGCGCGGGAATTTCATCCCTCTCAAATCCTCCTCCAGTCCCCCACCCACTCACAATTCTCAATTTGGAACCCGACAAAGCTCAATCAAACGAAAGCAAAAGAAATGGGAGGTCGTGATTTGGAGTTGGAGAGAGCTCGATTTCTAAGCTTGGCTTTGGAGTTTGGTTTCGATGAAGAATCTGCAAACAAATGCCTAGACCGCTTGATTTCTCTCTATGGTAACTCACCCACCCAACCACTCATTCACTCACTCACTCAATTTCTGATAAAACCCATGTTTTACTTTATCGGTTTTGTTGATATTTTCTCAGTGGGAAAAGAATTGGTTTAAAAGTTGCAAACTTTTTTATTTTTTCTAGAGAAGGTGATTTGGGGTTTTTTTTTTTTTCCTGTGAACTAAGCGGGATGAGGTTCTTTTGAAGTTTCAGAGAATTGGGTTTTTGAAAATTTGGTGTTTGTGAAATGGGTTTGTTTTAAATAGAGCGATTAACGGGTATTGATATTCTTGTTGAAACTAAGCTTGGTGTTCTGGGATTTTCTGTTCTGGTGCAAAAAGGGTGATTCTTGAAATGGGGTTATAATTTTTTTGTGGCAGAATGGATTAGTTGATTGATACTAAGAATGTTCGCTGCCACTTTTCCTACTAGAGCTAGGAACTTGGCTGGATTGTCTCCTTCAAAGGCTTTGCTTTTGGAGAACCTGAACCATGTGATGATGGTTTTGTGCTGTGTTGTTTTGTTTGGTTTTTTTATTTACTTTTAGATATACTGATGGTTTTCCTTTTCCTTTGTTTTTTATGGTGGTGAAGGTGATGATGGCCAAGATTTTATCACAGTTGAGTGCTGTGGGGATGATTTTCTTGTGGCACTGGCTGAATCTATGCAAGACACTGAGGACTGGGGTGATGATGATTTACAAATTATTGAATCAGAAGCTTGTGGAACTTTAACTAACATGTTTGAGGAACATGTTGTAAAGAACAACAATAAAGCAAATGATGATGAGAACTCGAGAACCTACATAGATGTTACTGATGATTCACCTGAACCTAAAAAGACAAGGACTTTTATGGAATTGGATTCTTCGAGTGATAGTGAAGAAGAGCCAGATTTTAGTTTGGAAGAGGAAAATCATGATTTATTTACCCCCTTGACTAAACGAATTTCAGGATCTTTGGTGAGAAATCTTTTTAAAAATAAATTTAGTTCAATGTTGCTTTTTATCTCAAGTGTGAGAATTTATATTTGTTTTTACTTTGAAGGACTGTAAAAGCAGTGTTACTCAAGGTTCAGTTTCCTCAGTTGGCAATAAAAAGCAATGTCCCAGGATGTCAAAAGATGACCATCGGAGTCTCAATTATGAAGAATTACAGGCTTTGGATGACTTTGAACTAGCAAACGTTGTAATATTTGGCAACAAGACATTTCGTCCATTGCAGCATCAGGCTTGCAAAGCAACTGTGGCAAAGCAAGATTGTTTTGTTCTTATGCCTACTGGAGGCGGTAAAAGTCTATGTTACCAGGTCATATATCTCTCTGAACACCAAGATTATGCTGTTTCTTTCTTTTTATTTAGATGTTTAAAGCAGCAGTAACAGAAAAGGCTGTGTTCATGTGGCTAACAGTACTTTGTTGTATTTTTTGCCTGTCCTTCACAGCTTCCTGCAACTCTGAAACCTGGTGTTACAGTGGTCATATCTCCCTTGCTTTCCCTCATTCAGGATCAAATTATCACACTGAACCTCAAGTTCGGAATACCAGCAACTTTTTTGAACTCTCAACAAACTTCTGCCCAAGCAGCAGCTATCCTCCAAGAGCTAAGGCATGTCCCCTCCCCCAGTCCTGCTTTAAATTCATACAAACCTTTTGTTTTTTGCTTTTGACAATTCAATGGCAAGATTTGTTTCCAGGCTCCTTTCTCACTACATTATATTTCCATGACTGGACTTCTCATTGATCTTCTGTTTTCTTTATCTTAGAAAGGACAAGCCATCATGTAAGCTCTTATATGTGACTCCTGAAAGGATTGCTGGGAACCCAGCATTTCTTGAAATACTGAAATGTCTGCATCTGAAGGTGAGTTGTTTTTGCAGGTTCTTAGTGACTATATTGCTATACTGTTTACTATTAAGACTATATCTTTTAACGGTGCTCCATGTAAATCACAGGGACAATTAGCAGGTTTTGTTGTTGATGAAGCACATTGCGTGAGGTATGGTCTCTTTTAGTGCATCATGCTGCAATTATTCTGTGTTGGCTAAAACTAGCGTAGACACTCATAGAAATACATTATAGCATGCCGAGGAAGACCGCCCTTTTGAGCTGAACTTTTTTTTTTACACTTCCCATATGCACTCCTTAACATTGGCACCATACAAGGACTGCAAGAATTTTTTTTAAGTGTCAATGTTCAGTGTCTTCAATGAAAATTACAGTTACAATTTTAGTTTTAAAAATGGTGGTGTCATTGTGTTTTTTTTAGAAGAGTCACTATGCATAGGCCATTTTAGAATTTCAAAATTCTAACAATAGACTCCTGCTACCTATCAAATTCCACCTCAATAATGTTTCCCAGCCAGTGGGGACATGATTTCCGTCCAGACTACAAGAGATTAGGATGTCTAAAGCAGAATTTTCCGGTTGTCCCTGTTATGGCGCTGACTGCCACAGCAACCCATTCAGTTCGTGAGGTAGTTACTTTGGAATGCTTTGTTTCTCTTTTAGTGCCCTTTTCAAGGAAATAATATTTTCCCTTTTGAATAAATCGTCTTCAGGATATCTTAAAAACTTTAAGAATTCCAAGGGCTCTTGTCTTAGAGACAAGCTTCGATAGACCAAATTTGAAATATGAAGTGATTGGGAAGACCAAAGAATCACTGAAGCAGCTTGGAGATCTTCTAAGGGATCGTTTCAAGAATCAGTGTGGAATAGTATACTGCCTTTCAAAAAATGAATGTGTTGAGGTCTCGAAGTTTTTGAATGAGAAATGTAAGATTAAGGCAGTTTATTATCATGCTGGTTTAGGAGCTCGCCAAAGAGTTGATGTTCAGAGGAAGTGGCACACAGGCGAAGTCCACATTGTATGTGCTACTATTGCTTTTGGAATGGGAATAGATAAACCAGATGTTGTGAGTTCTTCTAAATTCTTCAGTTTCTATTTCTTAATTCTTTTGTGGAAAGTTTAGCTGTGGTGATTTGATAATGTATGACCACTCTAATCATTCATAACAACTCCTATACTCTGTGAAATTGTATCCTCTGGTGGTTGTCAAATGGAAAAGTTGTTAGATATGTAATACATGTTCTTAGCAAAGAGAGAATTCATTTTAGATAACCTACATATTTGGAACATGTATGATGGCTGTGCATATCAAACTGAGATTAGTACAATTTCCCCAAGATTAAGATTATTACGATAACCTGTATCAGATTGGATGAGAAAGAAGCAGATCGTTGTGTCATATTGAAGTAACAGGCATTGTAGTGTTACAAGTGCTATCACTTATTTTCTGTTATGAAACAGAGTTGTAAAGATTGAGTAGTTTATTGCTATGAACTGTAGGAAACTACAATATGCCAGAATTTCACTTTCAACATAGTTCCATTTTTGGCCTGCTATCTTGATTTGTAATTTTTATTTATGACGTCTTAATCTTTGGTAACTTTTCATTCTTTTTGCTGGTTATCCTGAACTGTTTTTCTTTGTTTTTTTATCTTTCAAATGCCCAGCGCTTTGTTATCCACAATACTTTGTCTAAATCAATTGAAAGCTATTATCAAGAATCTGGAAGGGCTGGAAGAGACAGTCATCCTGCTACATGCATTGCTCTATATCAGAAGAAGGATTTCAGTCGGGTTGTATGCATGTTAAGGAGCGGACAGGGTTATAAAAGGGAAAGCTTTAAGCCAGCAATGGCTCAAGCTCAGAAGATGAAAAGCTATTGTGAGCTCAAGGTAAGTAAACTCTCATTAGAAATTCTTAGACCAAGAGTGAGAATCCATCATCAAATAAAACATTGCTTCATTCCTTTTCTTTCTGAATCTCCAGGCTGAATGTAGAAGACAAGTTTTACTTGAACACTTCGGAGAGTCTTTTGATCAAAAGGCCTGCAAATTTGGCTCTCATCCCTGTGATAACTGTCTCAAGACTACCTTGTGAGCATGTTTCCATTTGTCTTCACCAGGGCATTTAATCCTCTGGCCATCACTAGGATCTAAGCTATTTCTTTCCCCTCCTATAGCCATGCCAAAAAACCCCAATAGCTCCAAGAATCAGACCCTCCATGATCCCCGATGTGAAACCCTGTCACGGGCGCTTGGCTTGGCTGACTCCCTCAAGATACCCTTGTCTCAGGAATGTTTTTCAATCAACTATGTAATCATTGCACAGATAGTTTAGAACTTATTGATGTTAAGGTTATGTAGCATGATACATTTGCGTGAATCGAAGCTCTAGCTCTCCCTGGTCCAATCGAAGATAGGCCAGGCCATACATACCAGAATTAAAAGATTAATGAGAAATCATTTCACGCCATGTGGTTTCAACACATGAACTCGAAAACTATAGAGGTTCGATCCATTTGATTGGGAATTTAAACTCCAAGAAACTTGGATCGTAATTCTTTGCCATGGCGCCCTCGAGAAAAGGATGCAACTAACAAAGCGTGCATGCACAGCAAATCAAGGGGAGAGCAAGGGTGTGGTGTAATTCACTGATTCCAAATTGCAGCTGCTTGTGAGTACTGATGGCCGCCGTTGACTGGCCCTTATAGTCCATTTTGCGTTGTCTTTAAGGCCATGTTTGTTTCCCGGAATTCATTTTCCGGGAAACCACTTTCCAAACTTTCCTGTGTTTGTTTGCCATTAGGAAAGTTGGTCAACGGAAAACACTTTCCGGTCAACGGAAACACTTTTCAGTCAACGGAAAACACTTTCCAGTCAAAGAAAAATTTGGTTTGATTTCTAGGAAAGTGTTTTCCTTTTTGGCTGTGTTTGTTTTCCGGAAAGTGGTTTCCGGGAAAC
>Ga0307518_10002221_pt1 | contig 14197 bp, 8 predicted proteins | sample 25_EM_MG_FD_203889 | JGI IMG/M metagenome (GOLD analysis project Ga0307518, IMG submission 203889) | Populus trichocarpa ectomycorrhiza microbial communities from riparian zone in the Pacific Northwest, United States - 25_EM | ecosystem: Host-associated > Plants > Roots > Unclassified | place...
TGAATTAGAATAGATGAGATGTTCACCTGTAGGCTGGTACAATACATACACTATTATACTGCCATCTTTTCTTTTTATCTACTAAACTAATTAAAATTTTGAACTTGCGGTGGTATTGTACATTTGCATGTCTTGTCATTTTTTAAAAATAGATCCATCACTCTTTTCCATTTTTTTTTCCTAGCGGCATAATAATTTTTATATTTTAATTATATCTAGAGATCCATCATATCAAGCACGAAAAGTTTTATTCGATATACCATCTCAAATCTTGCCTTCCCAATTAACATTTGGTTGGCATAATATTTCAATTTTTTTTTTATTTTTTGTACGAGTGACACATGTAAGAGATGAGTAAAAATCATAAGATTCTGAAAAACAAATTGGAGAACAAATATGTTATTTTCATAGGGAGACAAATACATAATTATTATTTATGAAAAATTTAAAAATCAAAATTTTCTTTTAAAAAATAAGACATTGAAGGTGTCATCAGTCGTGACCCTCTAAAATATTATGTAGAGTTGTAAATTTATCGTTTTTTTCTTTCATCAATTAGTCACAACCCTAAAAGAAACTATTAGAGTATTTGACAATGTGGTTATGATTGCTTTTTAAATAACTTTTTGTGCCAAAATACATGTCAATGATGTTTTTTTATTTTTTTAAAATTATTTTTGACATCAACACATCAAAACGATTTAAAATATATTAAATTTGAATAAAAAAAAATAAATTTTTTGAAAACATGGTTTACACCGCGTTACCACAAGTATTCTAAGTATTCCAATCCAAAGATGTTTGTATCCATTCGTTAATTTTCAATATAATTTTATAATATTAAAATCTTTGTGGTCAATGTTAGCCAATTGTTTTAAGGAAAAAAAAATATAAAAAATTATTCACGTCAGAACTGAATCCTAGTACAAAAGAGCCTCTAATAATGGTAGCAAGCACGTTGACAACTCAATCAACTACCGTGTTTGCAACTCTATAAAGGGAAAGCAACGTTAGCCAAACTCTGTACTACATAAAGTGCCAATATTATATATTTAAGGCCCACTATATTTAATAAAATATAAAATTCAATCATCTATTATATTATATTTTATATTCTATTAAATGAAATTCATCATATTTTCATGCAACGTGAACTTTCGTTTTCATGCACGTAGTCATAAGGAAGTATGCTCCATCCTTTTTCTCTCTCCGTGTTTCTTTGTCAATAGCTTTTTTCTATGTGCCATCTTTTTTGCTATTTCCACTTTTTTTTATAAGGGGCACCTCCTAGTTAGTTTCCGCACGGACAACAAGGCAACATTGGTGGTTGGCCCCAGCGTTTCGATGAGTTCTTTATATATATATATATATATATAACTGTTTTGGTATATTAATATTAAAAATAATTTTTTTAAAAATAAAAATATTATATTAATAAATAATCAATCAAAAAAATATTTTAAAAAATAATATTTAACTGTTTCGAACACCACTAATACTGATTGCCCATATTAATTTTAGGTTAGGATAATACATGTTTAATTTATACAAAAATCACTAGGAGCTCTTGAAAACAATTATTTCGTCTCTTATTTAATGTAATACCATTTTCTTATTTTTTTTCACTCTTTTAATGAATTTATTTTGCCTAATTTATATCTAGGGCTGTGTGATTTAATTACAGTAAAAAAGATTTGGGAGTTTATTATATAAGTTCATGCGTTTTCACTTCAAGATTTACTTAATAAAAGAGAGATTATCATCTTAATTACTTTTAAGTCAAAAGAGACAAGGACAAGATATGTTACTTCTAATTAATATATATATATATATATATATCATTCTAAACAAGGCAAGTTGTTTATGTAGTCCTTTTTGGGAAGGAGCACCCCCTGGCAAGCAACAACTACAAGCATACAAAAAGATAAAATCATTGGCAAAAAGGGAGGAAAATCAAGGGCAAAAAAAGAGAGAAAACCCATCAAGATAAACTTGTTTCATGTGAAGTGTTGGGCAATTTTCCCATTTTATTTCATGGTAATTTGTTTTCTTTCTAAAATAAAATAGTTTACAGGGTCTCCATTTACAGATGTAATTTTGAAAATGGAAAATATTTTCAATATAAATCCAAAAATGAAAAAAAAATATCATGTTGATCAGTTGCAAATACTGTTCTTTAATATTTTTCTTTTTTGAATAACCCTTATCCCATAAAGGCATTTCAAGACAAGATCTGACCCATGTATAATTGATAGTTTTACATTAACATAAGAATTGACCATAATAAAAAAAAAATGACCATATTGCAAGATAAGAGTAACAAATCAGTAATAGTTCAATACAATAAATACATAGATAGTGACTAGTCAGTAACAGTTCACACGAGCGAAAAATCTTTTCCTACATGGCAATCTTATAAATTTGTAAAATATAGCAAGAAATAAGAGGAAAGTAATGTCAATGTCAAGATTCGGATTTGCAAGTCATTGCCGAAGGTGGGGGGCGCCCGTTTTATAAAAATACAAAGAGGGGGTGCCCCAAACTAGTCTATATGTTTATATAACATACGAAATAAAGTTTGTTCTTTTCCATTCTTTTTTCTCACTTCATTTTCTCTCTCTCTCTCCCTCCCTACAACCTTAAAGACTGGGCATTTTCCGGCATTGACTCTTTTAAGGATTTTCAACTGACTCGGTTACAGATCGGTAAGCTCAGTGCTGTGCATGAATGTTTTATTTACAGTTACTGTTTATTTTTTATTTCTTTGACCCCCACAAGTAGAGTGATTGCATGTTTGTTGTCGCATATCACAGGAAGATTTCTTGGAGATTTTATTGAAGTTTCTGTGGTACCCGTAATCTTAACCAAGGATTAAAATTCAGTTAATTTATGCAGATTTGGTCAATCTTGTTTTGAAAAAAAAAGTTAAATGATATTTTTTTTTTGTTTTATTATATACTGTCATCATGTGTTTTTCATGTTTTACAAGAAACAGATGGATACAGGTAGTCTGAAATTTAGCTATTAAGAATTATCTGTGAAATGATATCTGTACATTTATAACATAGATTCTAATTACGGTTTCTATTAGTCTTTTCTATGTGATTCTTCATGTTTGGCATGTTAGGTAGGAATTTATTTGAGTGAAAAATGTGTTTGGGGTTTTTGGCAGGAAAGGCTCAGGCAATGCAGTAAGAAAGAAGATGGCTAAATCAATGAAATTTAATGACTCGCCGCAAACTTTAGGCACTCGAAGCCAATCGGCGGGACAGAATCACTAACTAGAGCAGGGAAGCGGACGAAAAGCTAGAAACAGTTGGCAGGTAGAATGGGTTCAAGGATTAATTATGGAGAAAGATTGATTCTGAGTTCGTTCTTACCAGCAACGCCAGAGAAGCCCATTCCAACAAGATCCAATTTGATGCCAGCTGACGGGCAAGGGAACCTACAGGGCAGAACGAATTGGCAGCTGGCTGGATTTGCCGATGGATGTGTACAAGATGTGTCGAATTACAGCAGAGCGGCCCAGCATACTGACCAGATTGATCAACTGTTTAGAAATGGCGGGGATAATATTAGGAATGCAGGTTTCGAAGAGGTGAAAAGAATGAGCAATACTACACGCAATTATATAGAGAGTCAAACTGGAGGTCTGGGCAGTGGTTTATTAGCAAATATTTTGGACCATTCAAATATATCTACAATTACCTCTTCAATGGCACCTCCTGGTATAAGCACAAGCATGGTTTGGAGGCCTTCGTTTCCCAACTTGCATCCCCAAGTCAACAATTACAGAGAACCCAATTTGTTGCTCGGAAACCAAACTCACTGCTCAGGCTCACGGCATTTGGGTAGCAACTATATCTCATCCCAGGAACCCAATTGTAAGTGATCCATTTTCATGTCATGTGGCATCGAATCAATTTGACATAGCGTAGTTCAATGCAGAACGTCAATTAGCATGAGATTTCAATATTATTTATACAGAAGAAAGACAATTACCATGTCCTTGATATAAGCAAGGGAATTTGAGCATTCTACAGATTAAATGACAGTTCTGGCATGGTTACAAGAATCAAAACATATTAGGAAGATAGAAAACAAGAGACATGGATGAAAAATATTAGCTTTCATTCTGCCATTACCTGCATTTTTGTTTCAACCTTCTTTTTTGTCAAAATCTCATTCTAGATGATTCTTAAGAAATTACTTTATGCAGATGAACCTATGATGCCTTGCCCTCATAACTATGATCTAAACTTTCCACCAAGAATGGAAGCTGATGCAGCCTCATATTTTACCACCTCTTTTAAATTGGCCACGGTAGTACCGGATCAGTGCAAGAGATTGGAGAGTAGGCTTTCTGCAACAGCAAGTCCCTCGCAAGAAAAAAACTCAAGTGGGGAAAAGGAGAAAACTGATTTAGTCATATTCAAAGAGTGCGAAGCCAATCAACATAATTCAAAGGAGCTCTCATGCAACATTACAGACGCACCATCTGCTGTCATATCTACACCATTTGAGGAAGCAAAAGATCTAGCAACAGCAAATGCACAAGGCATCGACCTTAATAGAACACCACAGCAGAAACCTCAAAAGAGAAGAAAGCATAGGCCCAAGGTGATTGTGGAAGGCAAGCCAAAAAGGACTCCCAAGGCTGCAACCACAAAAATTACTGATCCCAAGGAGAAGCCAATTGAAAAGAGGAAGTATGTTCGCAAGGCTTTGAAAGAGCCAGCAACTAAACCTACTGAATCTACCGTAGATACTGCACCTCCCAGCTCTGCAAAGAGGAAGTATGTGCGCAAGAAGGCCCTGGATGAATCAGCAGTTCAACACACAGATTCTATTGGAGAGACCATAAATACCCATGCTGTAAAGAGAAAGTATGTGCGCAAGAAAGACCTAAACAAATCAGCAAATCGACATGCAGACTCCACCGTGGAGATTACACAATCCAGTTCAGCTGATGCAAAATCATGTAGAAGAGCATTGAGGTTTGATTTGGAAACTGCAACAGACAGGAGCTGCAGTAATGCAGCTGCTCAGCAGGACATGCTGAATCAAAAAAGAGGGACTTTTGATCTGAATGCAAGTCTTCAAGTGGCAGATTTAAGCACCACAACTTCACAGATGAGCCAACAGCATAGGTTACTGGTAGAAAACCAGCAATCAGGTGCTCCAAGTAACCAGACACCTTTTATGAATCAGCCACGTGGTGACTATATATCAATTTCAGAAATACAAGTAGTGGCAGCGGAACTAACTCCAAGAAAAAACATGCACATGGAGAAATTAAACCTCAATGCGGGGGATGTGGAGAGAAGTATCCATGCACAAGGAATTGGTCAGGTTGTGTTTCCAGAAAAAGGACCAGAGTGGACTAGACAAATAACTTCTCAGAATAACTCTCAATCAGCACAAAAGATAACACCTTATTTAATTGAGGGCAGAGGATTCAAGAGAGAACACTTTCATATTAAGAAAACAAACCCGTGTACAGCATATCCAGTGGGCTCATTGACTGATGGATATGACCAAAATGGCAGCATTCCAGGTTCTGGATGTTCAGAGACCCAGAAAAGAAAGAAAACAGAGGATGGAATTCAAACAAACACACACAGCATATCTTCTTTTGTTTCAAAAGTTAAATATCCTGGTGAGTGGTATGTTCACTCTATGGCTCTGCAGAACCTTCCAAAGCAATGTATTTCACCTCAACCACATTTATGCCTAGAAATGCTGGGAGAGACTAATGGATCGACTCAGGTCGAAAACTCCCTCTGCCCCACCACTATAGAAACTTCTCACAGGCTTTCACAAACGTCTCTCAAAACAAGCCGTGCATCGGATAACCAACTGCAACCCAAAACTTGCAACGCTGAAATGTCAAGAATTCAGCAAATGTCCGAAGCTACTGTGCCCATATCAATTCCATCTGAAAAGGGTAAGATTCCACAAGAACCAAAGGATGACTTGAAAGTTCATCAGCAGCCATATGCAAAGAGAAGAGGTATAGCATGTTTAATATATATTATAATGCTTTAAGGGTTCAGGTAACTTCCTAAAATGTTCTAGTCACCATAATGACAGCAACCACTCTTGACATCCAATGCAGGGCGACCAGCAAAGCAGACTTTCTCCTCTACAATAGAACAAATCATATACCAGATGGAGGGCCTCCGTCTCAATGCAGGGAGCAAGAAAATAGAAAACAAAGAGCAAAATGCACTTGTTCCTTACAAAGGAGATGGCAAACTTGTTCCCTATGATGGGTTTGAAGTTGTCAAGAAACACAAGCCAAGGCCTAAAGTAGATCTTGACCCAGAGTCAGACAGAGTATGGAAACTGCTGATGGGGAAAGAAGGAAGTCAAGGCCTTGAAGGAACTGACAAGGGAAAGGAGCAATGGTGGGGGGAGGAGAGAAAAGTTTTTCATGGGCGAGTTGATTCATTCATTGCAAGAATGCATCTCGTGCAAGGTACAATATCTTATACTTTTGCTCCAACATATTCAAGATTATTACTGAGTTCAACAGTAGAGAGAGAGAGAGAGAACCATACATACTGTTAGTGCCTTCCAATTTGATGAAGAGTCGTTATGCTATGCTGCTTCCACTCACAAAGTTATCATAAGTGATAGAGCATTCATATTGCAGACATGTTGAATCTTACATTTGAACATGCATATGTACAAGTGTTTGTTTATTTACGTATGCATGTCCTTCACAAATGAACAAAGACATTACATAGAATGTTGCAAATGCAAAAGAAGCACCATCACCCATGAAAAAAAAAGCACAATTCAGAGAAAAGAATTATTTGAGGAAGAAAAAATCAACAGTAAGTTTCCCACCACTTAGCAGTTCACTCTTTTAGTGCCAGTTTTTCTTGATAAAAAAACTTAACCTGTATAAGTTTGTAGTGAAACATAATCAGGTATTGTTATCAAGACAATATAAAAACGGAACTGCAAAAAGCACATGCTGCCTCAGTACAGAAAAAATATATAAACCAGTGTACTACAATTTTGGGGAGCTTTTGAGTTGCCGAACTCACCTACTGGAAAGATTTAATTGCAGATGCTAAATTGTTCAAAAGTCCATTAACACATTTACTAATGTTTTCTGGTGAGAAAACCTAGGTGCAATGAAGCCCCCAGCTTTGCAAATAACATCCCTCAATGATATACCAAGAAAGAAAATATAATTCAATCCCCTTTCTTAGTGAACCAAATAGATAGTCACCTGCACGTATGAATGCAATAACATTCTTTGCAGGAGATAGGCGCTTTTCAAAATGGAAGGGATCAGTTGTTGATTCAGTAATAGGAGTTTTCCTAACTCAAAATGTTTCAGATCATCTGTCAAGGTAAATTTGACATTTCATCTTAATTTCAATACCAGATAAGCCATGATAATTTATCTCAATTCATGAACTGAACAAAATCTTCAACTACTTTCCCGCCTTGCAGCTCTGCCTTCATGTCTCTAGCTTCATTGTTTCCTCTGAAGTTGAGGAGCAGTGGAGCCTGTGACAGAGAAAGGACAAGCATCGTCATTGAAGAACCAGATACCTGCATTCTAAACCCAAATGATATCAAATGGAACAGCAATCCACTCTACAATCAAAGCTCCGTGACACACCATGGATCAGCAGAACCTCATAAAGACTCTGAAACCTTGTTTATAGAAAGAGCAAGCATGGTAGAGACACAAAGTCACGGCCTGGAGGAAGAATTTGTATTATCACAAGATTCTTTCGATTCCTCAACTGTCCAAGCAAATGGAGTCAGATCCTACTCGGGCTCCAACTCTGAAGCAGAAGATCCTGCTACTGGGTGCAAACCTAGCATGAATGATGATTTATCTTTCATGGATCTTTTACAGATGGAGAGTCCCACCTTGCTAGGAGAATTTTATGGTTGTGAGGGTGGGAGCTCACTGTTTCATAAGGAATCCAGGCATGAAAAGGAACAAGCAGAAGATTTACAAAACAGGCAGCCAGGACCTGGATTGGAAAGATTAGGTAATCTGAACTGCTTTTCTACATATAATCAGCATTTCGATTATTGCAATCCACAGATGCTAGGGAAAGTGGTTCCTTGCAGTGACTACGGGTTGCTACACATGACTTCACAATCCAATGTACAGCAAGCAGAAGGCTTCGAATTGTACAGTGAAGAAAACATATCTTCTTGGCTGTCATATTCTTCCAGATTCGACAAAGAAAAGGCTGCAACCTGCACAAGCAAAGCTGTTGGACAAGAGGCAGAAAGTGTAGGTAAAACTGCTGCCAAGCAATATGAGTTGCCAAGGTATGGACAAAGCAGCTCTCAGTCTTGCCATGAAAGACAAGTTGATGAGAGGAACAAGACCTTGCAATGGCAAAGCATGTCAGTTGGCGGACCTGTAAACCTTGCTGAAGAACTGCCTAAGAAGCAAAACAGTTACAGACAGCAAGTCTCAAGCCTCACAGGAAACATTTTTGACGTTGAGAGAATCACTTCAGTGAATAAGCAAACCCCTCTAGAAAACAATGTGGTTGACCCAAATACAAAGGAGAAAGTACATCATAATAACAGGGAAAACCTCAAGGAAAATGCAAGTACCTCAAAAGCAAGAAAAGGAAAAGTGGAGGGTGAGAAAAAGGATGCATTTGACTGGGATAGTTTAAGGAAGCAAGTGCAGGCAAATGGAAGAAAAGAGAGAGCCAAAGACACAATGGATTCCTTGGACTATGAAGCAGTGCGAAGTGCTAGGGTCAAGGAGATTTCTGATGCGATAAAAGAAAGAGGGATGAATAACATGCTAGCAGAACGAATCCAGGTATGTTGGCATGTTTAACCTCAAGCCCTAATAACCTTTCATTCAGCTTTAAAAGGCTTTGTGAAAACTCTCTCTCTCCCCTTTTTTTTCCTGCTGGTGGATTGCATGAACTCAAGGCATCATAAAACATGTTGATAATGGGTGCACAATATTGCAGGAATTCCTCAACCGACTGGTAAGGGAACACGGAAGCATCGATTTGGAATGGTTAAGAGATGTGCCCCCTGACAAAGCAAAGTAAGTCATCCCAAATATTAGAGTTCCTGCTCATAAATATTGATAATTCCCTTGTGTCAATAAGAAACTACTCACAGCAACATTTAAGCCAAAGAACAGCAAATAATTCATTGATAACAAAATATATTTCCCAGTTTCTGAAATATCTGAAATTTTCAGGGATTATCTGCTAAGTATAAGGGGGTTGGGGTTGAAAAGCGTGGAGTGTGTGAGGCTCCTGACACTTCATCATCTTGCCTTTCCAGTGAGTTTCATGGCTAAACAATATATAATGTTGAACTGACAAGAGATAGCAACTTTGTACAGTTCAAATGATTCAATTACCTGTTGTTCAAGGTTGACACAAATGTCGGGAGAATCGCAGTTCGACTAGGATGGGTCCCTCTCCAGCCATTGCCAGAGTCACTTCAGTTGCACCTCCTAGAACTGTGAGTATTAAATATCACAAATTGACACCAAATTTTTCTTGTTAATAAAAAATACTAACCAGATTCTCTCTAGGTACCCAATACTCGAGTCAATTCAGAAATATCTCTGGCCAAGATTGTGCAAACTAGATCAAAGAACATTGTAATCACATGATTCTTCCTTAGAGCCATTCTGTTCATTGAAAGCTGTACTTTCTATGTATAAAAATAATGGTTTTTTGTTTATTCTGATAAAATTTTGCTGATTTCTGGTTTTTTTTCTATGGGGTTACAGGTATGAATTGCATTACCAGATGATCACATTTGGAAAGGTATACTCATTTTGGCATTCAATAACATATTAATTGGATTATTACTAGTAATTGTGCATTAAAAAAGCATCAATATACCCATGCTTCAATGCTTATGCAGGTTTTTTGCACAAAGAGTAGACCCAACTGTAATGCATGTCCCATGAGAGCAGAATGTAGACATTTTGCAAGTGCCTTTGCAAGGTTTGCATTTTTATCTCTGCTGTACTGCCACCAGCATGTATCAAGTGAACATTAAGATGCTAGCCATCAGAACATTTATTTTGAAATTTAAAACATTGCAAAGTTGAACATTTGCGTAGTCAATCACATGAAACATAATTAGCTTGGTGATAATTTATAAACAACACAAGTACAAGAAAACATACAAGACAGTAGATGGTAAATTGGTCACTTGTAGCAATAAAAAGGTAGCGAGGGGACATTGATAGCAACTAGTCATGTTATGTTATTTTTGTTGTGGTTTGACTGATCACTTGCAGCAATAAAGTAGCAGAGGATGGAGGAAAGTTAATTGCAATTAGAAATATACAATATATGACCCAAAAGGATTTGTAGCCTCCGAGTTAGTTGCACATCAGAACCACGATTTTACTTCAATTTAAGAATTATATTTGTGAAACATAAAATTTGGGGAAGATGTTTGAAATAAGAGTTTTCCATTGAAGAAAATCCTGGGAAAAACATGTTGTCATCGCTTATCACACTGGGTAAGCAATGCCTTCCCATCTAGACCAGAGGTATTTAGAGTTTTTTACCAATGCTTTGAGGTTAAAAAATATATAATGCCAGTCTGATCTTTGTTGTACCCTAGTTATTGGAGGGAAAACAAAGTAAAAGAGAGTCAGTGATGATAAATAATTGGTGAAAGAGGTCAACAGATAGGATAACAAGAGAAGCAATTAGCCAAGTTAAAATTCATTTTCTCAGAATCACATTTTTTGTAAATGTGAGCTCTATTTGATGCAGTGCTAGGCTTGCATTACCTGGACCAGAAGAGAAGGGTATAACAACTTCAACTGTTCCCTTTATGCCTGAAAGAAGCCCCGGCATAGGTATCAATCCCATGCCATTACCTCCACCCGAGGACAACCCACATAAAAGACACGGGTCTGATATTGGCAGTTGCGTGCCCATTATTGAAGAGCCAGCAACACCAGATCAAGAGAACACTGAATTAACAGAGACTGATATTGAGGATTTTGGAGAAGATCCTGATGAAATACCCACAATAAAACTGAACATGGAAGAGTTCACTGAGAATTTACAGAATTACATGCATACAAACTTGGAGCTCCAAGAAGGCGACATGTCCAAGGCCTTAGTTGCTTTGAATCCAAATGCTTCTATACCCACACCCAAATTGAAGAATGTTAGTCGTCTACGGACAGAACACCAAGTGTAAGTAAAATCTTCTCATAATCAGGGCCGGAACTTGGTTTGTCCAACTTTTTAAGATTATTTATTTGTCCCTGCACTTAATAGTTTCATAAAGATAACTACCCCCGACACACAGACACACAATTCAATTTTCTTCTCTATCCTTGCTCAAAACCAATCACAGAATGATTTGCAAGAAACATGCAAACAGCTCGATAAATCAAAGATAGATTCGTTCAATCTATAGAAGCTTAGCAAAAATCATCTCAATCATGTGATAAGCTGGCCCAACTCTTGGCACAATGCACTTCATGCAAAAGTAGTACTTGGAAATGAGAACAGATGACCCAGGTATAAAAATAATGGCAGAAGGCATAGATTTTACACTATAACCCACATCAAAATACTTAGTATAATTTGCTGAGGGAGTTTGGACCATGGATGAGGTCCTCAACTATGCATCTGACACTTTGTCTTCTTGATGTTACGCAGGTATGAACTTCCAGATTCACATCCTCTCCTTGAGGGGGTTAGTTTTCCTTCCATTTTCTAACATTTTTTCTTTTCTCCTGAAACTTCATGCTTAATTTAACTGCCACCAAACCACTTTATAAAACTTGCAGATGGATAGAAGAGAACCTGATGATCCTAGTCCATACCTTCTAGCAATATGGACACCAGGTAAGCACAAAACCTGTGACTTTCAATGGTTTCAACGACACCTAAAGTGAAACTCAGACTAACTATACTGTATTTATATAAACTAATTAATGTTAAGAGCATATTGTGAAGCTTCATTTATATAAACCTGTGATGGCAAAGTAGCAACCATTCTACTTATATGATGGGACACGAAGTAGTGAATGCTCATGGCAAGAGTAAAAGATGGCACTATCTTGTAGTATTACTGAGTAATATCTTATTATTAGGTGAAACTGCAAATTCTATTGAGCCACCAGACCAACAATGCCAGTCCAGAGAACCAAACAAATTGTGCGATGAGAAGACATGTTTTTCATGCAATAGTATCAGAGAAGCTAATTCACAAACAGTAAGAGGAACCCTTCTGGTGAGTATTGTTGAAAACACAACCACAAAGCAATTTTGAACCCACTTCTCTTATTTATGTATATTCATGTATATAATTCTGCATACATAACCCGGGTTATTTATTTATATATAGAGATTATAAAATAAAGATAAGATCAAACTAATCTAGTCTAAACAAACAAGGAATTTTAAAAACGAGTTAAAAAAGATAGTAAACATGAATCCTTTTGGAGCTAGGAATCCTTTTCTTATCTAATAAAGAAATCAAACAAACAACTAACTCCTAATGAGAAAAGAACTATAAATCTAACCTTACCGGTTATTGCAGACTTTTATTTCCTATGAAAAACAACTCCCGGCTGATGTTGATTGTTAACACTCCCCCAACATCAGCTTCCGTTCTCCTTTCTCTTCGGACTTTTTTATCTTATCTCCAACCTGTATCACTGCAACACCACCCGATAGTTTTGCAATTCTTTTATTGAGCTCCTCCGTTTCATAGTCTTGTTCTGCAGCCTCAATAAGATTTCTAATTTGTCCAACTCTCTTATTTACTAATTCTTGGGTGCTTCCATAACCAATAATGGTGGTTGTATCCTTGGTAAGAACCACTTTAGAAGCATGTCCCAAGACCTCATTGCCTACTTTGTCCAAGGCAATCCCCATCTAATCTGCAATGACAGTTCCTCCAGTCAGAATGGCAATGTCATCAAGGTACTGGCTATTCTGTTCCCCAAAACCAGGAGCTTTGAGGGCAGCAATCTTAAAAGCACCCCTATGCTAATTAACAACGAGAGTTGATAAAGCTTTTTGCTTAATTATTACAACTGTATATCTAGCTCTAATTGTATCTTAGATCTCTTGCATTCTTGTTGTTAAAAAGCTTCTTGCTCAGTGTCTTCAGCAATTATTACAACTGGATATCCACCTCTCATTGCATCTACATTCCCTCAACGACAGAGGCTATTATCAACGTTTTTTTCCTCTTCAAGGGTTGCCACTTCCTTCCTACCGACTTTGCTCATAGCTTCACTTTATGTGTTTGCTACCCTTTCAGCATCATTATAGTCATCAGACTCATCACAATATTCAGGACATTTTTCCTTCCCCTGCTATCTTTGTGTGTGGCACTATGATCATCAATATGTGACTCATCATGGTCAAGATTATGGTCATGGTCTCACTCCTTGTTTTGGTTACTATCATGATCACTATCACAATCACAATCCTAGTCCCGATCTCGATCTATAGTTGTTAATGTGAATGCTAATTCCTCCTCTTCTATGACAAAGGATGTTTCAGTTTCTCATTCATTCTCAACCTGCCTTTTTGAATTGAAAATAGCAGTATTTCTCTCTCTACAAACCTTTTGTGGAGCCAACAATCTTTCTTCATGTGACCATTCTTCCTGCAGTTGTGGCATCTACCTCCTGAACAAAAGTTTCCCTCTTTTTGATGACTTTTCACCATCTTTTCAGATTCACTACTAGTGTGCCAATTATGGGTTCGATCCCATTGGGTATGCCACTTCTGCTATTATTGGTGGAGTGCTTCCCCATCTGCTTACCTGACTTCAAACTCAACTTCGATATCCGGGTCTTAAACCATGGATAATTATTTTTTTCATCCTAGTTTCGCCAATTATTACTTCTAGTTCTAGTTTAAAATTTCCATGGCATATTGATTTTATAGTATTGAAGAACTAAGGAATCGTCATGTCTCATTACACCATTGATAATAACTATTCTCGAGGAGTTGCAATGTAATATAGTTCTTCTTTAAGAAGAGACTGGCAAGGATGTCTCATGCTTCTTTTAGTGTTAAGGCATGCTGAATCTTCTCCAACATATCTTCTTCAATTGTTGCCAACATTTTTCAATGTTATGGCATCACAAATGTTCTCCAAAATATCTTCTTCAATTGTTGCCAGCTTAAATCTTCCACTTTCACAAGACACCAAAGAT
>Ga0307518_10002222_pt1 | contig 14195 bp, 13 predicted proteins | sample 25_EM_MG_FD_203889 | JGI IMG/M metagenome (GOLD analysis project Ga0307518, IMG submission 203889) | Populus trichocarpa ectomycorrhiza microbial communities from riparian zone in the Pacific Northwest, United States - 25_EM | ecosystem: Host-associated > Plants > Roots > Unclassified | place...
GACCGACGAGGAGGCCGCCCGGCGCGGCACCGAGGCGACCGGCCGGGTCATCGAGTATCTGCAGGCCCAGCCGGTGCTGCGGGCCGGAGGGCGGGCCGCGGAACGCTTCCGGCTGCTCGACGACTCGCTACAGGACCTTCAGCGGGCCAACCGCCGGTCCACCCTGGCGGCGCTGCCCGGTGTCGTGGGGCTGACGTTCACGGTGCAGGCGCTGTTCACCGTCCTGCTGATGCTGGGCGCCTTCCTCGCGCTCGGCGGGGAGATCGGGGCCGCCGAGGTCGTGGCGATCCTCGTCCTGGCCACGCGCTGCGCCGATCCGCTGCTCTCGCTGACGGACATCGGGGGCAAACTCCGCGGCGCGCGGTCGGTGCTGGTGCGGCTCGACGCGCTGCTGCGCACCGAACCGCTGCCGGAACCGCCGGAGCCGGTCCGGCCGGAGCGGCACGATCTGGAGTTCGACTCGGCGGCCTTCACCCGCGGCGGCCGCGCGGTGCTCGACGGCCTTTCGCTGACCGTCCACGAAGGACAGAAACTCGCCATCGTCGGACCTTCGGGCGCCGGGAAGAGCACGGTGCTGCAGCTGCTCGCCCGGTTCCACGACGTGGATTCGGGCGCGGTACGCGTCGGCGGGGTGGACGTCCGCGCGATGAGCACCGACGACCTGATGTCCCGGATCGCGATCGTGTTCCAGGACGTGTACCTCTTCGACGGCACGATCGAGGAGAACATCCGGCTGGGCCGTCCGGACGCCGACGACGCCGAAGTGCGAGCCGCCGCGACCGCGGCCCGCCTCGACGAGGTGATCGAGCGGCTGCCCGGCGGCTGGTCCGCGAACGTCGGCGAGGGCGGCGCGCTGCTGTCCGGCGGGGAACGCCAGCGGGTGTCGATCGCACGCGCGCTGCTGAAGGACGCGCCCATCGTGCTGCTCGACGAGGTGACCTCCGCGCTGGATCCGGTCAACGAAGCGGCCGTCCACGAGGGGATCGAGCGGCTCATGGCGGGCCGGACCGTGGTGATGGTCGCGCACCGGCTGCGGACCGTCGAACGCGCGGACCACGTGGTCTTCCTGGACGGCGGCCGGATCGCGGAAGAAGGGAGCCACGGCGAACTGGCCCGGCTCGGCGGCCGGTACGCCGGGTTCCTCGAGCCGCAAATCGCTTGACGCCGCCGGGGAACGGCAATGCACTGTGCCCATGAAGATCCGTTCCACGACCGCCGACGACCGCGGCGTCTTCGTCGACACCATGTTCTCCGCGTTCGCCCGGTTCCCGGACACCGCGGGCGAGACCTGGTCCGCGCTCGAAATGGACCGCGCCCTGCTCGCGGTGTCCGAGGACGGGCGGCCCGTCGGCACGGCCGCCGCGTACTCCTTCGAGCTGACGCTGCCCGGTGAGGTCGTCGTCCCGGCCGCCGGGGTGACCGCGGTCGGCGTCCTTCCCTCGCACCGTCGTCAAGGCGTGCTCAGCGCGATGATGCGGCACCAGCTCGCCGACTTCCGGGCCAGGGGCGAATTCCTCTCGGTCCTGCTGGCGTCGGAGGCGCTGATCTACCGCCGGTTCGGCTACGGACCGGCGACCTACACCCGGCGTCTGACGGTGCAACGCCACCGGGCCGCCCTCGCCGTCCCCCGGGCCGCCGAGGTGGCCACCGGCTCGATCGAACTGCTGCGCCGGGCCGACTGCGGCGAAATCCTGGAAACGGTCTACGACCGGTATCGCCGCGCCCGGCCCGGCGCGCTGTCGCGCCCGCACGGCTGGTGGGAGGCGGGGGCCGGGCAGCCCCCGATCTCCCGGGCACCGCGGTACGTCGCCGTGCATCGTGACGCCGACGGCGTCCCGGACGGATACGCCTCCTACTCGCTCACCGAACCCAGCACCCTCACCGTCGACGAGACCATCGCCACCGACGACGCGGTGTCCACGGCGCTCGCCAGGTTCCTGCTCGGCCACGACCTCGTCACCGAAGTCGTGTTCAAACACCGCCCGCTCGACGATCCGCTGCGCTGGCAGCTCGAAGACTTCCGCGCCGGCGAACTCGGCGGCGACATGGACTGGCTGTGGGTGCGGCTGCTCGACGTCCCCCGCGCGCTCACCGCCCGTGGCTGGTCGGCCGACGGCGAACTCGTCCTCGACGTCAACGATCCGGCGCTCGGCGAGCACGGCCGCTACCTGCTCACCGTCCGGGACGGCGAGGCGGCCTGCGTCCCGACGGAACGGGAACCCGATCTGTCCCTCGACGTGAGCGATCTGGGTTCGATCTATCTCGGCGGCACCGCCCCGAGCACGCTCGTGCGGGCGGGCCACATCCGCGCCCATCACCCGGAGGCCGCCGCGGTGGCCGACGCTCTGTTCCGCACCGAGCGTCCTCCGCACTGCCTGCACTGGTTCTGATCGCGAGGAGGGCGCGGTCTCAGAGCGCGGACGTTCGTTGACACCCCAAAGTGCCACTGCTCTACTCGGACGCATGCTCTGTACGGCCTGAATCAGTGTCGCTCACCTTCGAGAAACACCCGGGAATTCCGGGCGCTCCGCCCTGCCCGGAATTCCCGTTCGCCCTCGCACAGAACGGAATTCACCCATGACCACGACCGAGCACCGAGTCCGATCCGCCAGTGAATGGCTGTCCGCCGCGAAGGAGGTCGCCGCGGAACTCGCGGTGAACGCGGCCGAACGCGACCGGAAGAACGAAACGCCCTACGCGGAAGTCCGGCTGCTCAAGGATTCCGGCCTGGTGACGCTTCTCGGCCCGGTCGAGCACGGCGGGGGCGGCCAGAGCTGGGAGACCGCCTATCGCGTGATCCGCGAGGTCGCCCGCGGTGACGGCTCGATCGGCCAGCTGCTCGGCTACCACTATCTCTGGGCATGGGCCGCCCGCCTGGTGGCGACCGACGACCAGATCGCCGCCGTCGAAGAACTGTATACGCGGAACGATTTCGTCTTCGGCGGCGCGGTCAATCCCCGCGACTCCGATCTGAAGATCACCGAGGACGGCGACGAGATCGTCTACAACGGACACAAGTCGTTCTCCACCGGCAGCAAGGTTTCGGATCTGACCGTGCTGGAAGGCGTCCTCGAAGGCACCGAGGACCACATCTTCGCGATCGTCCCGTCCGAACAGGACGGAATCGTCTTCCACGACGATTGGGACAACATCGGCCAGCGGCTCACCGAATCGGGCAGCGTGACCATCACCGACGTGCGCGTCCCGTGGGCGAGCGCGGCGGGTTACGTCGACAAGAAGTTCCATCCGTTGACGTACAACACGCTCAACGTCCCGGCGATCCAGCTGGTGTTCGCCAACTTCTACCTCGGCATCGCGCAGGGCGCGCTCGAAACCGCGCTGGCGTATACGCGCGAGCACACCCGGGCGTGGCCGTACGGCGGCGACGACAAGCCGTCCGCCGGCGAGGAGTGGTACATCCTCGACGGCTACGGTGATCTCCAGTCGAAGCTGTGGGCCGCCGAGGCGTTGGTGGACAAGGCCGGGACCGCGATCTCGGCCGTACTGCACGCTCCTCGCGAAGAACTGACGCCCGAGGCACGCGGCGAAATCGCGGTCCTCATCGCCGCCGCCAAACAGCGCGTGATCGAAACCGGCCTCGAAATCGGCACGAAGATCTTCGAGCTGACCGGTGCCCGCGCGAGCGCCACGAAATACGGGCTGGACCGGTTTTGGCGGAACCTGCGGACGCATTCGCTGCACGACCCCGTGGCCTACAAACGCCGCGAAGTCGGCGCCTACGCGTTGCTGAACGAACTTCCGGAGCCCACCTGGTACACCTGATCTACCTCGCCACGGCGTAGGTGAGCAGCAGTGCGCCCGAAGCGAACCGGCGGTCATCGACGAGCGCGAAAGCCCTCTTCGCGTACTCGCCGTCGAAGAGTCGCGTCCCGCCGCCGAGCAGCACCGGGTTCACCACGAGCCGCAGTTCGTCGAGCAACCCGAGCCGGGCGGCGGAAGTCGCGGCCCCTCCCCCGGCGAAGAGGGCGATGTCGCCTCCGAGATCGGCGAGCTCGGAGGCGTCTTCGACCAGATGCGAGTTATGCCAGGTGGTGGTCCGCAGCGTGCGCGAGAGAACGTACTTCGGCAGCTCGTGCATCCGCCGCCGCTGCGTGGCCGAGACCTCGTCACTGGCGGTCGGCCAATAGCCGGCGAGTTCCTCGTAGGCCTTGCGGCCGAAGGCCATCCCGTCGATCGACTCCAGCAGTTCGTCGATATGCGCTTGGAACTCGTCGTCGGCGAACCGCCAGTCGATGTCGCCCGCGGCGTCGGCGATGTACCCGTCGAGCGAAACGTTGACGTGCAGGAAGAGACGCCCCATGTGAACTCCCTCGGAATGGACTTCTTGAACACTCGAACAAGAAGTCAACGTACACTTCTTGAACGCACTGTCAAGAAGTCGTACGATGCGACCATGCCACGTACGGGTAGGCCGCGGTCCTTCGACGAGGACCGGGTGATCGGAGGAGCGCTCGACGTCTTCTGGCGGCGGGGCTACGCGGCCACGTCGATGCGGGACCTGAAGGACGAACTCGGGATCCTGCCGGGAAGCCTGTACGCCGCGTACGGCGACAAGCACGCGCTTTTCCTGCGAGCGCTGGAGCTCTACGCGAGCGGCGCCCGAAGCCAGGCGGTCACGCTCGCCGAAGGACCCGTTCTCGCGCATCTGCGCGAACTTCTGCTCAGCGTCTTGGAAGCGGCGCGGGAGCACCCGGGGCGCGGCTGCCTGCTGGGCAACACCGCCACCGAACTGCTGCCCGCCGACGAAGCCGCCGAGAAGGTTGTCCACAGTGGATTCGAAGCGCTGGAAACCGGTATCGCGCAAGGACTCGAAGCCGCCCAGCGTTCCGGCGAGGTGCGTGCCGACGTCGACTGCGGGGCGCAGGCACGGCTCCTGCTCGTCGTCATGCAGGGCCTGCACGTGGTGGCCAGGGCGGAGGCGGATCCCCACCGGCTCACCGACGCGATCGACGCCGCTTTAGCGCCCTTGACCGCGAAGTGACTTCTGGGCACACCTGAGCCGGCGGTGTGCCCAGAAAGCCGGATCACTCCTCGAAGCCCTCGTCACCGCCGTCGAAGACGTCTTCCATGACCTCGCCGAGGATCATCCCGCCGACCACGCCGGCCGCGGCGCCGGCGACCACGCCGCCCATGCCCGGACCACGCCTGCCGTGGTGCCCGTGGTGCCCGTGATGCCCGTGGTGGTCGTAGTCGTGGCCGTAATGCTCTTGGTGCCCGCCGAACATGGCGTGCCCGCCGCCGGATTCGGCGACCTTGGCCAGCCAGCCGTCGATGGCCGCTGCCCAGTCGGTGCGCAGCGCCTCCTCGTGCGAAACGTGGAAGCGACCGAAGGAGTCACCGCCGGAGCGGAACATGCCGCCGCGCCGATCCGCCTCCAGTACCACTACGAGGTCGTCCGGGCTCGCGACGAAGGTCAGCTCCACCTGGCTGACCCGGCCGGCGTAGCGCGACGGCGGGAAGAACTCGATCTCCTGGAAGAACCCGAGCTCCTGCCGGACACCGTGCAACCGCCCGGCCTCGACGTCGGCGCTCCGGAAGGAGAAGCCCAGTTCGCCGAACGCCTCCAGCACCCGGTCCTGCGATTCCAGCGGCCCGACGAGCACCGGGTCGAGGTCGCCCTTGTCCGGCGCGCCGGCGATGACGAGTTCGGTGCGCACGCCGACGACCATGCCCGGCAGCTCGCGCCCGCCCACCGCGCTGATCGGCGTCTCCCACGGCAGGGCGATCTGGAACGGGATCGTCGTCAGCTGCCCGGCCGTCACCTTCACCTTGCGGCCCGCGCTGACCCGCAGGAACTCCGCGGTCCCGGCCCGCTCGTGGTCGCCGTGCTCGACCTCGACCCTGGTGACCAGCGAAAGCAGGATCTCCTCGATCTGGGCGTCGCCCGAACCGCCCTGGATGCGGACCTGGCCGGTGATCACCTCGCCGGGAACGGCGTGCGGCGAGTCGAGCACGGTGTCGACGGACGGGCCGCCGACCCCGAAGGCGCTGAGCATCCGTTTGAACATCAGGGATTTTCCTCCGCTGGGTACTGGAACAGGGGGTACCGGAACACTTCGACTACTACCGAGATCCGTCGCGGCACGCCAGGCAAACCGGGTTAAAAACCCCTAAACGGGCGCGACGTCACTACCTTGTCAGATCGGCCTGACGGACGTCGTGCAGGTGGATGACGACGTCGTAGGAACGCCCGAGCGAGATGTCCGCCGGGTCGACGGGGAACAGGGTGCCGATGGTGCGGGTGGGCCGGGCGGTGTCCAGCCAGGCGCGGGCGGCGGGCGGCGCGGTGCGGAGGTCCAGGTAGAAGTCGTCGAACCGGACCCGGTCGAGGGTGTCCTCGTTCGTCCCGGACGGCGCGGCCGGGACGGAGAACGGCTTCCACTCGCCGCCGACCGCCGTGTCCTTGGACAGGAAGGAACCCTTGTCGAAGCTGAACCCGACCGGCAGGTAGTCGCGGCCCAGCGTCTCGCGCAGGAAGGCGCCCTGCGTCTTCGGGTACATCGCCGGGTTGTCGGGGATGTAGGCGACGTGCGTGTTGTGCGCGGAGAGCAGGACCTTCTGTCCGGTCCGCCGTTGCCACCAGGCGACGTTCTGCGCCATCGCCTGGTCGCGCAGGATCTGGGCCGCGGGCAGTCCCTTCGGATCCGCGAGGTCGACGGCGAGGAAGCGGGCGGTCTGCGCGACGAACCGGGCGTGCTGCTCGGTCCAGCCGTAGGCGTCCGCCCCGGCCAGCCCCTTGACCAGTTCGAAGGCCTGCTCCGCCTGCGTGGCGAGCCGCAGTCGTTCGTCGAGCGGTTTGCGCAGGTAGGCGAACGCGTCGTCGATCGGGCGCAGTCCCGTGTACAGCTCGTTGAGCCGGGGTAGCGACTCCGGGTGATGGCGACCCATGTAGTCGGTGATCCGCGCGAAGAACGCGTCGTTCACCGAAGGCGCGCCGAGGTCGTCACCGACGAAGTGCACCGTGCGATCGGGGTGCGCGCGGTTGTGATCGCGCATCCACCGGATCAGGCTGACGAACTCCTCGCGGTCCCACGGGGACCCTGCCAACGTGCGCTTCGCGATCTCACGGGCGTCGCCGCGCCCGGTCTGGACGTACTCGTCGATCTCCAGCCCGGCGGACCAACTGAGCTCCAGCGCGAACGCCCGGAACCCCTTCTCCTCGACGAGATAGCGGAACACCCGTTCCTTCATGGTGAAGAACTCGTGGGAGCCGTGCGTGGCCTCGCCGAAACCGACCACCTTCGCGTCGCCGATCATCCTGCCCAGTGCACGCAGGTCGGCGGTGTGCCTGCCGGGTTCGGTGGACCGCAGCGGATACGCGGCCCGATCCAGCGAGCGAACCACCGGGTCCCGCCACGTCGTGGCCGTCTCCGCCGCACCCGCCGCCGCCGGGATCGCCAAGGGGGCGAGAAGCGCTCCCGTCACGACCGCCGCCGCCACCAGCAGCCCCCGGCTCTTTCGCAGCCCTGCCATGTCGTCCGTCCCTTCGTTCCGATGTCGAAATCGATCATCGTCCGAGGGCGGGGGTCGGCGCGCTGAAGTAAAGCTCCTACTTGGGGTGGGGTTTTCCTCACCTTCGCGAGAAGCGGGTGCACCCCCGCCACCGGGGTGTGGGACCCGGCGGCGGGAGTACACCCGCGTTTATCTCCCTCCGCAGCGGCTGTCCGTCACTCCGCGCGCCACAACGCGGGTGTGGACGGCGGCTCCCAGCCGGGCTGGGCGGTGTGCGCCTGCAAGCACACGTAACCGCGACCGCTGTAGGTGACCCGGGCGCCCGCGGAATAGCCGGTTCCCGCCGCCCAGGTCGTCCCGCCGGGCGGGTTGGAGGTCGAAGTCGACGTCGTCGGCGTCGTACTGGTCGGCCGCGTGGTCGACGTCGGCGTCTGCGGCACGTTCAACACGAAGTCGAACGCGGCCTCCTTGGCCGTACCCGCGTCCCGGACGGTCATCAGCAGCCGCGGGTCGAAGATCGTGTCGGTGTTGTTGCGCGGCTCGTTGGGGAAGTAAAGCTGCGTGGTCAGCACCGGCCTGCCGGGGGCCTGGACCTTGACGTGGATGTGCCGCGTACGACCGGGGTACAGGCCGGGCACGATGGTGCTCAGCGAGAACGCGCCCTGGTCGTTCGTGAACTGGTGACCGCGGAAGGTGTACCCCACGTTGTCGTAGGCGCCGTTCACGTCCGCCTGCCAGAAGTCCAGCAGCGCCCGCGCGATCGGCAGGCAACCGAGCCCGAACACGTAGCCGGACACGGTGAGCCGCGTTCCCGGCGTGCCCGGCGTGACGAGCGAGGTGCGCTGCGGGGAATTCGGCTTGAAATAAGGACCTTCGGTCTGCGGAATGGTCGGGTCGTCCCCGTCGTCGCAGTACGGGGTCAGCTCGGGTGCCTGGCCGCTCGCGACGGTGGTGCGCGCGAGTGCGGGGCCGCCGATCAGCGCGACCGGGGCGGCCACACCCGCGGCGATCGCGGCCTTCAGCACGGTCTTCCGGCTGAGCTTGTTCTCTTCGTCCATACCTGCTCCTCGTGGGGGCTTCGGGAATCACCCTCGACGGTATGGAGAAGATCAGCTGTGGACGATGGACTGGGGTGGTCAGTCGTGGTGAATCTCCGGGGGCGCGTCACCGGTCCGGCGATAATCACCGGGGCTCAACCCCGTTTCCCGCCGGAAGAACCGGCAGAAATACGCGGGATCCGCGAAACCGACCCGGCTGGCGACCTGCCGCACGGTGAGATCCGTGCCGAGCAGGAACCGTTTCGCCTCCCGGGTCCGCGCCTCGCGCATCAGTTGTGCCGCCGTCCGGCCGGTCGCCGTTTTCACCGCGTCGGTGAGATATCCCGGCGTGACCCCGATACGTTCCGCCAGCGCGCCGACCGACCAGAGCCCGAGATCGGGTCTGCCGAGTAATCGCGCGAATTCCGTGCCCACCGCTTGCGCTCTGGCGGGCGGACGCGGATCCGCCAGCCCGGGAAGCCTTCCCGCCCGCACGATCAGCACGTGCATCAGCGCCCGCAGCACCGAATCGGTACCCTGCCCGCCACAACGGAATTCCTCATCGAGTTCGGCGACCATCCGTGCCGTCTCCTCGGCCGCGCGTTCGTCGAGCCGCCACGGCTGCTGGCTGAGCCTTCGCAGGGTTTCGCGATCCGACGGATGTTCGAGCAGGAAATCGTCGGTGAACAACACGACGAATCCGCTGAGATCGCGGGCATCCCAATGATGCACCTGCCCCGGTGTTATGACCGCGAGTTGCGGCGGCCCCAATTCCCAGCGGGTGAAATCGATGACGTGGTCGCCGGTGCCGCCGGTGACATGGACGATTTCGTAGAACGTGTGCCGATGCGGGAACGACGCCCGCGACATCGGCCCGATCGTGTCGAAGGTGCCGACCGTGAACGGCAGGGCGTCCGGCGCGCGGACCTCCAGCCGATGCAGTGGCAATTCCCCCGCCTTCGGTTTCAGGCAAGGCGTCCTCGGCAACACCGTCGTTCCGCGCATGGACCGGTCCCTTTCACCACACTGGGGAATGAAAAGTCTAGACCAATGCGTGGTGCCGTGACTGCCGACGGAAGTCGCTTCTCCCCCGCCCGGTACAGTCGAGATCATCGACGCACGTCCGAAGGGTCACCACGCGATGTCTCCCACCAAGTCGCGCGGTCGGGCCCGGTGGTCGCTCGGCGCGTTCGCCGCCTTGACGCTGGCGTGCGCCGTGGCCATGGCGACGGCGGGCACTTCCCACAGCGACCTCGAGATCTACCGTTTCGGCGTCGACACGCTGTGGAGCGGCGGCGATCTCTATGGCGCGTTGCCGCTTTCCGACGCCGGCATCCCCCTGCTGTTCATCTATCCGCCGTTCGCCGCGTTGGTGCTCACGCCGCTGGCGCTGGTGCCGTGGACGGGCGCGGTGCTGTTGCTGTTCGCGCTCAGCCTGGCCGCGCTGGGCATCACCTTCTACGCGATCACCCGTACGCTGTGGCCGTCCGGAGACCGGCGGAAGGCGCTGCTCGTCGCGTCGCTGGCGATCACCCCGGCGCTCTTCCTCGAACCGGTCCGCCAGACGCTCGGCTTCGGTCAGATCAACCTGTTGCTGATGGGTCTCGTCGCGGCCGACTGCCTGCTGGCGCGGGGCCGTCACCGGGGAATCGGAGTGGGTCTCGCCGCGGCCATCAAGCTGACGCCGATGGCGTTCCTGCTGTTCTTCCTGGTGCGCAAGGATTTCCGCGGCGCCCTGACCGCGGTAGGCACGTTCGTGGCCGCCTCGGCCGTCGCGTTCGCGGTCGCGCCTGAGGCGTCCACGCGCTACTGGTTCGGCGGGCTCGCCGGCGCGTCCGGGATCAGCGGGACTTCGTTCCACACCAACCAGACCCTGCAGGCCGTGCTGGCCCGCTTCGGCGTCGAGTCCGCCGCGAAGCCGCTCTGGATCGTCCTCACCGGCGTGCTGCTGGTGCTGGTGACGGCGACCATGTACCGCTCGGCGCCGGTGCAGGCGCTCCTGCTGAACGCGACGTTCGCCCTGCTCATCTCGCCGACGTCGTGGTCGCATCACTGGGTGTGGATCGCCCCGGCGCTGTTCACCACCGCCGCCTTCGCGGTACTCAGGCGTCAGGATCGCCACAGGGCGGCGGCCTGGCTCGCCGTCACCGGCGTCGTCGCCACGATCTTCGTCGCGGCACCGTTCCGGTACTTCCCGGCCTTCGACCGCCCGGGCCAGACCTGGACGACCACCCAGCAGTGGCTGGGGAACTGCTACGTCCTCGCGGGCCTGGTCTTCCTCGCCGTCGCGGGTGCGCTCTCCCTGCGGAAACGCGTTTAGTCCTCTCAACGCGTCTTGACACCGCGCTCCCTCATGTCTCTATAGTACTAGGTAACTAGATAAATGGAGTTACCATGATCGAGTTCCACCTCGAGGACCACTCCGGCCTGTCGCCGTACCTGCAGATCGTCCGCCAGGTGCGGCAGGCGCTGCGGCTGGGCCTGCTCGCCGAGGGCGACCAGCTGCCGACGGTCAAGGAAGTGGTGGCCCGGCTGGCGATCAACCCCAACACCGTGCTCAAGGCGTATCGCGAGCTCGAACACGAAGGCCTCGTCGCCGCGAGGCCGGGCGTCGGCACCTTCGCGACGGCGACGCTCACCGACGGATCACTCGCCGCGCACGGTCCCCTGCGCATGGACCTGCAGCGATGGCTGGCGAAGGCCCGCAAGGCCGGGCTCGACGACGAGAGCATCGAGGCGCTGTTCATGACGACCTTTCGGACCGTCGCCGGAGAGGAAATAGCATGACCGCCGTCCTGCAGACTGAAGGTCTGGGCAAGAGATACGGCAAGAACTGGGCGCTTTCCGAGTGCACGCTGGACATCCCGGCCGGGCACGTGGTCGGCCTGGTCGGCCCCAACGGAGCGGGCAAGACCACGCTGCTGAACATGGCCGCCGGCCAGTTGCCCCCGACGACCGGCCGGATCACCGTGCTGGGCGGACGTCCCGGCGCCAGCCCGACGCAGCTCGCGAAGGTCGGCTTCGTCGCGCAGGACACCCCGACCTACGCCGGTCTTTCCGTCGCGGACCATCTGCGGCTCGGCGCGCGGCTCAACCCCGGCTGGGACGACGCGCTGGCCAGGGACCGTATCGCCCGGCTCGGTCTCGATCCCGCGCGCAAGGCAGGGAAACTCTCCGGCGGCCAGCGCGCCCAGCTCGCCCTCACCCTCGGCGTGGCGAAAAGGCCGGAACTGCTGCTCCTCGACGAACCCGTCGCCGCGCTCGATCCCTTGGCGCGCCGCGAATTCCTGCAAGGACTGCTCGAAGCCACCGTCGAGCAGGAACTGAACGTGGTGCTGTCGTCCCATCTGGTCTCGGATCTGGAACGCGCCTGCGACTTCCTGATCGTGCTCATCGACTCCCGCGTGCAGGTGTCAGGCGAGGTCGAGACCCTGCTCGCCACCCACCACCGCCTGACCGGCCCGCGTCGCGACGCCGCCAGGCTCCCGTCGAGCCAGCACGTCGTCTCGGAAAGCCATACGGATGTCCAAAGCACCTTCGTCGTCCGCACCGAGGAGCCGATCCACGATCCTGTGTGGACGGTGAGCAAGCTGAGCCTCGAAGACCTCGTCCTGGCCTATCTGACCAAAACCACCGCGAACCACCGGCGGATCCTGGAGGTCCGGAGATGATCTGGCTGACCTGGCGTCAATTCCGGCTCCCGGCCGCGGCCGTGTTCGGGGCGCTGGCGGTGCTCGCGCTCGTCCTTGCCGTCACCGGGCCCGCCATCTCCGGCGAGTACGCCACCGGGATCGCGACCTGCGCGGGCGACACCGCCGCCTGCGACGACTTCGTCGAGCGCTTCCTCAACGACCACCAGAACACCTTCCTGGCCGTCACCGCGCTCGTGCTCCTGCTGCCCGCGCTCATCGGCCTCTTCTGGGGCGCGCCGCTGTTCACCCGCGAACTCGAGGCCGGGACGCATCGGTTGATCTGGAACCAGAGCGTCACCAGGACACGGTGGCTGGCGGTGAAGTTCGGGATCACCGGCGTCGCCGCGATGCTCGCCGGCGGCGTGGGCAGCCTGGCGGTGACCTGGTGGGCGACCACCTTCGAACAGGCCGCTGTCAAGGATTTCCCACGGCTTTCGGCGATGGTGTTCGACGCGCGCGGTGTGGTCCCGATCGCGTACTCGGCGTTCGCCTTCGCGCTCGGCGTCACCATCGGCATGCTGGTGCGCCGCAGCCTGCCCGCGATGGCCGTCACGCTGGCCGCGTTCGCGGTGATCCAGGTCGCCGTGCCGGTCGTCGTCCGGCCCCATCTGCTGCCCTCGATCGACGCGACCGTCGAGCTCTCTCCGTCCACTGTGGACGGGATCGGCCGGAACCCGAACACCGGGGTGCTGCATTTCGAAGCCAAGGCGCCGGATCCCGGCGGCTGGCTGCTGAAAGGCGAAACCGTCGACCCTTCAGGAAAAGCCGTCGAGAACGTCACCATGCCGATGACCGGCGGCCCGTGTTCGCCGTCGGCGCCACCCGGCGAACGGGGCACCGGGGCCGACCCGATGGACCTGTGTCTGGCCGAAATCAACCGGCTCGGCTATCGACAGCACGTGGTCTACCACCCGCCCACGCGATTCTGGCCGTTCCAATGGATCGAGAGCGCGCTGTATCTGGCGCTCGCCCTCGGTCTCGCGGGATTCTGTTTCTGGTGGATCCGCCGCCGTCTCGCCTGAAAGGACCTCGATGCTCGACCTGACCGGCACCACGACGCTCGTCACCGGGGCCAGCGGCGGGATCGGCCGCGGTATCGCATTGCGCCTCGCCGAGGCGGGCAGCGCCGTCGCCGTGCACTATCACCGTGACGAGGCCTCGGCACTCGCCGTCGTCGAACGGATCCAGGAAGCGGGCGGCACCGCGAAGACGTTCGCCGCCGACCTCACCGACGACGGCGAATGCCGACGGCTCGTGGCCGCCGCCGCGGCCTGGACCGGGCGGCTGGACACCCTGGTCAACAACGCCGGCGTGCAGCCGATCGAACCCCTGCCGGAGATGTCGGCGGAGAACTGGCGCGCCGTCCTCGACGCGAACCTCACCAGCGCGTTCTCGTGCACCCAGGCCGCGGCCGAGGTGATGAACGGCGGGAGCGTCATTCATATCGCCTCGATCGAAGCGGCCCAGCCCGCGCCGGGACACGCGCACTACAGCAGCGCGAAGGCCGCCCTGGTCATGCACGCCCGCGCCGCCGCGCTCGAATACGGTCCGCGAGGACTGCGCGTCAACTCCGTCTCCCCCGGCCTGATCGACCGCCCCGGCCTCGGCGACGACTGGCCGGAGGGCGTCCGCCGCTGGCGACAGGCCGCGCCCTTGGGCAGGCTCGGCACGCCCGGCGACGTCGCGAACGCTTGTCTTTTTCTCGCCTCGCCGCTCGCGTCGTGGATCACGGGGCAGAATTTGACCGTGGACGGAGGTGTGTCCGCGCGTCCGACTTGGTGATCGCGGCAGGTGACGTGGAAGCCCGGCATTCACTGACCTCGGTCGGCGGTGCCCGTGAATCGGTCGGACACCTTCCAGGGGCACTCACTATGCAATTATGCAATTCGATATCTTGGAGTCAAACGGTCATTGCGCCACGTGGGATCGTGATGATGTTGCCGAGGGATGGGAGCGGTGAGGTGGCTCGTGGTGTTCCGTTGCACGCGATGGA
>Ga0307518_10002224_pt1 | contig 14191 bp, 15 predicted proteins | sample 25_EM_MG_FD_203889 | JGI IMG/M metagenome (GOLD analysis project Ga0307518, IMG submission 203889) | Populus trichocarpa ectomycorrhiza microbial communities from riparian zone in the Pacific Northwest, United States - 25_EM | ecosystem: Host-associated > Plants > Roots > Unclassified | place...
GACAAAAATAATGCTGTATGATATTTGTCTTTTTTGTTGAACAAAATTGTAAATAAAAGAGTATCTCTTTCTTCTATTTTTTTACAATGTTTTTTCATGAAACATTGGGAAATGCTTGCAGTGTCTGGTGATGTCACCCCCATGACCTTTTATCTTGCTCCGTTGGATTCTGAATGCTCAATTGTCCTTGGACATAACTGGCTCACCTGCTATAATCCGTTGATTGACTGGGTATTGAGTAGTTTAACATTCTGGACTCTTGCAGGAAGTTTTCCAGCGCCCCCGTCGACTCCCTCTCTGGTTCTGCCCAGAAACCCTGACTCTGGCCTCTCTGGCCAGTCTACCCCAGGCCTCACACCATCTGTCAACACTCCGGTTTGCACCCCTCTGCACATCTCTCTAATCAATGCAGCTGCATTCGTGCGTGCATGCAGTTTAGAGGGATCCACGAAGTACCAACTCCAGCTGCATCCTGCCGACTCAGAAAGAGCCTGGTTTTCTTCTACATCAACTCTGCCAGACTTGGACATCGTCCCTCTGGAATATCACAACTATGCGGACGTGTTCAGCAAGGCGAAAGCCTCTGAACTTCCCCCGCATCGCAACTACAATTTGAAGATCAAACTCGAAGAAGGTACCTCACCACCTTTGGGAACCCTTTACTCACTGTCTCTGGTCGAACTCTCTGCTCTCCGGACATTCATCGATGAGAATCTCAATACAGGTTTCATCCGCCCTGCCTCTTCCTCTCACGCTGCTCTGGTCCTCTTTGTCAAGAAGAAGGACAGCTCACTCCGCCTCTGCGTTGATTTTAGAGGCCTAAATAAAATCACCAAAAAGGATCGCTATCCACTCCCCCTTATCTCTGATCTTTTGGACTCACCCAGCCATGCTAAAATCTATTCCAAGATTGATCTCCGGCACACGTACCACCTAGTCCGGATTGCTCCGGGCAATGAGTGGAAGACCGCCTTCCATACGTGCTATGGGTCCTACAAGTGGTTAGTAATGCCCTTTGGCCTCACTAATGCCCCTGCAGCATTCCAGCGCTTTGTCAACACCATCTTTGCTGACATGCTGGATGTCTGCGTCGTCATGTACCTCGACGACATCCTCATTTACTCCGAGGATATGGAGTCTCACCAGCAGCATGTCTGGGAGGTACTCCACCAACTCTGGTTACATGGCCTCTTCGCCAAACCGGAGAAATGTGAGTTCCACTCGGACTCAGTGGAATACCTTGGCTACCGTTTATCCCCCGAAGGTCTCACTATGTCTCCGGACAAAATACAAACCATCTCTGATTGGCCTGAACCTCGTAAGGTAAAGGACATTCAGTGCTTCCTGGGATTTGCCAACTTCGACCGCCGGTTCATTTTTAATTACTCCAACATTGTGGTCCCTCTTACCCGGCTCACCCAGAAAGATGCTCCCTGGGTCTTCTCCGAGGACTGTCGACGTGCCTTCAATGCTCTCAAGCATGCCTTCACCACTGCGCCCATCCTAACTCACTTTATTCCGGACACCCCTATCATCGTGGAAATGGACGCCTCTGACTATGCTGTCACTGGTATCCTGTCTATCACCTGCTCTGACGGAGAGATCCGTCCGGTAGCATTCTCTTCCCGGACCTTGACTGCTCCGGAGTTGAACTACGACACCCACGACAAGGAACTCCTTGCCATCTTCGAGGCATTCCAGAACTGGCGCCATTACCTTGAAGGCTCTGCCTCTCCTATTGACGTCATCACAGACCACAAGAATTTAGAGTATTTCTCTACCTCGAAAGTCCTCTCCCACCAGCAAGCCCGGTGGTCCGAGTTCCTCTCTCAATTTCACCTTGTCATTCATTTCCGCCCCGGAAAACTCGGTGCCAAGCCGGACGCTCTCACTAGACAATGGGACGTCTACCCCAAAGAGGGGGATAGTGGCTACGCCCGTGTTAATCCACAAAATCTCAGGCCAGTGTTCACTCAAGAACAACTGACTAACTCCCTTTGCGCAACCAGTTTAGAGTTCCTGGTCCTTCGTCGAGCAGTTGCCATCATGGACGTGGAAACACTCCACAACGACATCTTATCTGCTCTCCCCTCAGACCCCATTGCCCAGATCCACCTCTCAGACCCACTGGACTCTTGTTGGTCCACTGATGAGGCAGGATTCCTCTGCCTAGATGGTCGCATCTACGTACCGGACCTGGATGGTCTCCACCTCCGGGTACTCCGGTACCACCATGATCACCCACTCTCTGGCCACTTTGGGCAAAACTGGACTCTAGAACTGATCCGGCGTGAGTATACCTGGCCTGGTCTCCGGACCTTCGTCAAGGACTACGTCCGGTCCTGTACCTCTTGCGCACAAGCTAAGACACCGCGCCATAGACCCTGTGGACTGCTGAAACAGCTCCCCGTACCGGAGAAGCCATGGAATTCCATCTCTATGGATTTCATCGAACAACTCCCTTCATCCACTGGCCTCACAGCCATCCTGGTCGTGGTAGACCAGCTTTCTAAACAAGCCATATTCATCCCTACTCATGACACCATCACTAGCCTGGAGCTTGCAAAACTCTTCCTGCTTCACGTATTCTCCAAGCACAGTGTTCCCGCCCATGTCACTTCAGATCACGGTACAGAGTTTGTTTCACACTTCTTCCGGTCACTCAGAAAGGCTCTCGACATGCACCTCCACTTCATCTCCAGTTACCACCCGGAGGGCGACAGCCAGACTGAGCGCTCCAACCAGACTCTTGAACAATACCTCCGCATCTACTGCAATTACCAGCACGACAACTGGGTGGACTTACTCCCACTGGCAGAGTTTGCATACAATAACACACCTAGTGCTACTACCGGAGTTTCTCCGTTCTTCGCTAACAGGGGCTACCACCCTAACATCTCTGTCTACCCAGAACGCGACATGACTTCTGCCAGGGCTCGTGACTATGCAGTCGACCTCGAGTCACTGCACCAATACCTTCGAGAAGAAATGGCCAATGCACAACTTTGCTACCAAGGTCCGGCTGATGCCAAACATACTCTGGCACTGGACTTCAAGGTTGGCGACCAAGTGTACATGAAAGCCAAATACTTCCGGTCAACACGACCATCCAAAAAGCTATCAGAGAAGAACCTGGGACCCTACACTATCATCGCACAAGTAGGCTCCCTTTCTTTTACGCTCCGCCTTCCAGACTCCATGCGCGCTGTTCACCCCCTCTTCCATGTCTCCCAACTTGAACCAGCCATACCCAACACCATACTGGACCGGATACAGCCTCCTCCGCCACCGGTCGAAGTAGATGGTGAACCGGAGTTTGAGATTGCTGAAATCCTCAACTCCAAGGTTGACCGTCGACGCAAATCGTGCAAGCTTTTGTACTTGGTACATTGGTCCGGTTACGAAGGGACTGATGAAGAAACATCCTGGCTTCTCGCCACTGAATTAGGCAACACTACAGAACTACTCAAAGATTACCATGTCTGGTACCCAGACAAACCCGGACCACTCGCGTCCATGTAGCATTACTCTCGCCTCTGTTTCTCTTATCTGTTTCCCCTATCTGTTTCACTCTGTAATATCACTCACTCTCAATTCCAGTCCACTCTTCTTTATAAAATCAAAAATCAAACCAATTTACATTTTCTATTTACAAGGAGTCCGGACCAGACCATCTACTCTGGCACACCACCATCAGGGTTCTCCTGCTCCTCTTGGAGCCCCTGTACCTCCTGTTCAACCTCCTCTGGGTCGACCTCTGCCTCACTATCCTCCGACTCCTCGTCTTCGTCCCAGGGTGCCATGAAGAAACGGCACTCCTCGAGAAAAGTCTCGAGGCCAGCACTCAGGCGGTCATTGGACCACGATACGGACTGCGTGGAATCTGTGATCCGGGCCATCTGTCCGGTCATCGCCTCCACCGCGGCTGTAAGCCTGTCCATCCATTCCAGGAAGGGACCGGTGTTGAAACCGGACCTTGACCCGGACAGACCCGCCACCTCCACTATCTTGTCGTTGTTGATGACAACCTTCGCCGTCTTCTTCTTCTTCTGTTTCTCACTGCCTCGTGGTGACATCGCCGTGCCCTGCTCTTTTGCCTTGCCTTTTCCCTTGTCTACTACCGGACCTGGTTCCCCCACCTCCGGCCACTCACACTTCTCCTTCAGTCTGGCGCACTTCATGCACGCCCTCTGCTTGGGCCTCTCTGAATCCTGCTCACACACTGCATGGTGCTTTGCACAACGCACGCATCTGCGTAACAGTCAGTGACGAAGATGAAAGAAAAAAGTTGAAGTTGCTTACCGGACCTCTCCAACCGGACCTGCCTCCGGTTCCTCCCTCACTCTCTTCTTTGATGCATCTTGCACCATTGTTTTCTGTTTGGCGGCTACCTCCACCGCCCTCTGTTTGGCAGCCTCCTCCACCACCTTCCTCTGCTGCGACTCCGCCCTCTCCTTCTCCACCTGCTCGCATGCCTTGCACTCTGCCTCCGCCTTTGCACGCTCTGCCTCCTCATGAGCCTTCCTCTCTGCCTCTTCATGCGCTCTCCTCTCCTCTGCCTCCCGGCACTGCCTCTCCTCTCTCCTCACCTGCTTGTGGCGATGACATTCCTTTGCCTTGGCGTCGAGAACGCTCGACTCGTCCTCGCTACCGGACTGTAGCTCCGGCATGGTGGCCTTCATCCAGTCCTTGGACTTGACAATGGCAGGGGCAATGGGGGTGGTGGACTTGGCTGGTGCAGACATATTGTTAGAAGGCAAAGAAAACTGGGGGCAAAGCAAACTGGTCTGATCTTTATGGATCCACAATTCATACTCAGACAGTCACTCCGGACTCTGCATTGTTTTAGACGACCACACAACAGCCTCATTGGGGCCTCATGGGTTCGGCCCCTAAAGGGGGGATACTGTTACGACCATGTCCAACTCCGGGTCCTATCCGGTCACTCCGGTCGCATTGCAGCTCTACAGCTCAACTCCGGTCGCTCTCACTTACTCCGGTCACGGTCGCGCAGTTATACCTCCACTATGTACGACCCTTGGTCTAATCCCTATACAGTCCTTACTACACCTTGCTGTCTACCCTGCCTTGATGTGAGTTCTCCATGTACTCGATATATCTCCTACCTTGTATCATTTTCACCGGACCTGATTTATTTTACCTGGACCTGACCTAGTACTTTCTCCGGTTATCCCTTGTCTGCCCTTTAGGCTGTTTACTTGTCACCGTAAGTACTTGTCCCTAGTTCTTACTCAGTATAAGTACTTTGTAGATTATCCTGTATTCTTCAGTCTGAAATCAACCATAGTCACTACTCCAGTTTCTGTCTGTCTCTGTCTCTGTCTCTGTCTCCATCTCCAACCTCTTGACCGGAACCTATGCAAGGGATCAACGCTCGTTGTCCTTAGTCGTTGAATCCAAGCAGTCACCAACTCTGGCTGGACTAACTCCTTGTCCAGCCCCCTGCCCTTGTCCCTTGTCCGTTTTCATCTGGACTTGACCGGACCCCTTACCGGAGTAGACCCGGACTTGACACCTACCTCTCACCTCTCGCAGACAGGCTTCTACCTAAAGCTTGCAGATGGCTTGATCAGCTGGACTTCTCATGCGCAGAAGACTATTGCATACTTGTCCACTGAGGCTGAATACATGGCTTTGAGTGATTGCACTCACCAAGTTACCTGGATTCAAAGTTTGCTTGGTGAGCTCAGCTATAAGCTGAAAGCTATCCCGATTTGCAGTGATAATCAGGGATCCATATTCATGGCATCCAACCCTGTAATGGAGCCTCGCTCCAAGCACATCGACATCCGCTACCATGGAATCTGCGAGTCGGTCACGAAAGGTAACGTGGAACTATTCTTCATTGATGGTGCTGAGAATCCCACCGATCTGCTCACCAAGAACTTACCACGCGAGAAATTTGCGAAGTTCAGAGCTCAGTTAGGCTTACAGTTTCCCTCTGGCAGCATCTAGCACCTTATTTGCTGAAGTGCTCTATGTGCAGCACAGTGAGGGGGAGTGTTGAAGTCGCACGTGCACCTGGCGTAAACTGTTGACGAAGTGCACACAAGACTGCGACACATATTAGTGTAGACTTAGTAATAGTCCTCTTTAGAGTAGATGTTACATGTCACATGTCACATGTCACAGTCACATATCACACTATTTGTTGTATATAAACAGCGGACATTGCTTATATAATATAACAGCTCTTGACCAGCTACCACTACCATCTCAGGTTGTGCACTCCACCCAACAGGTGAGTTGGAGTAGCAGTTCCTCTACGTATATAGGTATTGCTTCAACAGTGTTGTCACCAGGTCCCTCACCCAGATGGTCACCCACATTTGAATCCCCTTCTGAGCCATCCCCACCACCTGAGCTTCCGTGGATGGTGTCTGTGCTTGGCACAGACTTCTTAAGTTTCTTCCAGGCATGGTAAGCAGTCTTGTGGTGGATGGCTTCTTGGTGTTGTAGCCACAAGGCCATTTGTTCAACGTAGTCACATTTGTTGCTGGCTCAGTAGGCATCCTTAGCATAGTCAATGTGTAGGCATTTGGGGTATTCTGTATTATATCCATCAGCACTCCCGAGAGCTTAGATAGATGATACATAGTGCATGAGGGAATGGATCTTGGGTAAGGTAGACCTCAAGCAGTTTCGACACATGTCACATGACAAAGCGTGATAAAACGTGACAAAATGAAGAAAAAATCATTGGAAAATGAACATTAGCTAGTATTACAAATCGAAAACTGTCAGATTGTCTAAATAACCAGTACCGAGATTCTGACCGTCGCAGAATGTCAAAATTAGTTGTGATGAAGGAGGAGATAGTGTTACAAAGTTAAAGTAGTGCTGCTAAGTCCAATATCCTGTGTGAATATTGACCGGAGCTTCACTGCACTGGCTGGCCAACCATCCAAGGAGGGCAAAGAGGAGTGTTGCGGGTGCAGCCATGGATACAGTTGTCCTGAGACAGCCCCACTTTGTATAACTAGTATATATACAGAGTAGAGTAAATTGAAATAATCAGTCAAAGCCAGAGTCTTCTCACCCCACCTCCTGCCAGCTATATCTCTCGTGTCCTCAGCGCTCGTATCGTGTCGCGCACGGTCCCATGCTCATCGTACCGCCCTAGCGCTTGTTATCTTAACAGGATGGAGAGCAGGTAACATGGGCCACGGGCCCATCATGTTTTGCCATCAACAATCTTGGAGGAATTTGATAATGAAAAAAAGGTAAACTAATTCCCTTGCAAGTACCATAGTTTAGACCTAGTACCATACTACAATAATGATACAATCTTCTAATCAACTACACCAAAAGTCGGAGCCTCACATTGCCTATCATGGAAGCAAGGCTCCGGAGCCACCACCCTCTTGACCACTGCTAACCCTTTGTCACACTCGGTCACATCATGTGATATGCGTCAAAACTGCTTGAGGTCTACCTTACATTGAAATGCTCGTGTATTCCGAGCTCTGTGAGGGCATGTTTGTGCACATGGAAGAGGCTAAGGCTGTCCTGCATAGCCGCGAGCGTCTTGTCCATATGTTGCTGGAACTGCGCATAGTATATGAAATCGAGCAGTGAGCGGGCCACAATGAGGACACTGTCTTTGGTCGCACCGGATAAGAGACCTACAAACACTCTCTTTATTTGCTTGTGCTCCATGCCTGTCCATTGTGAGACTGTAGAAATGCCTTTCTTGAAGTGGCGAAGGCCAGGGTATTGAGTCACAGCCTGAAATTGGGCATCCATCTCCTTTTCGCTGAGTATGCCCAAGCACCACTGCACGAGGTGATCATGAAAGATACCCTTATGGAGTTGATGGAGGACGTTGGGTGTGATGCAAATGAAGATGTCGGTGTAGGGTAGGTCCTTCCAAAATGGTTCAAAGACCGGGCGCAAACCTTCCTTATTGAACTTCCTTGATTGTTTATTTCTTCACTTCTGCCACAAGGTCTTCAACATGTCAACCATGCTGTGGCACATGCATTCCTCAAGGTCACCAGGATTCTGTGATTCAACCAGACAAAAAGGACAGTGACTCTCCTTGTTACACACCACCAGACATTGTTCAGGAAAATTGGCAACATAGGCAGCCAGAATTGGATGGACTCAACACACGAAACCATCCACACAAACCATTGACTTCCCTCAACAATCAGCATCCACCAGCAGATGCAGCAACAAGGACATCACATAATGGAATAGACAGTACCCTGCAGTTGAACATGTTTTCTTCTGAAAACACTCCAGCTTTGACACAGGTAAGTAGCCAATTAGGATCATTGAGTGTGCTGACACTCATCTTTGGACATCTTTTGAGATATTCCCAATCGTTAGGTATACAGGCCATGCTTTCTTGTCACCGCTGAACATGGACAGCACTGTCTTATCAGAGGACAAGATCACTGGCGCCACCACTGCACTGTCTGGTAATTTTTTCTGTGCTTCTCTGTCAGCTTGGTTGCACCCTTTGCAATCAGCAGTAAGTACTTACTGTGTTTCTGACCACCACTCACCTGTCCACATCTCATCATAGATCCATTCTCTCCCTTCTGATCAACATATGCGCACTCTGGGACATACACCATCATGTCTCGGAAAGTGGGGTTCCCAATAAGCTCTTCAACACATTCAACAGGATCTCTTTGCCATAGTTCAACCATCTCCCACTTCACAGCCCCATCCTCACCAACCATGTCTTCCTCCACATCAATCATCTCACATATCCAAGATGGGCTGGTATGCAAAGAATTGATATGCTTGAGGAAGGAGCAGGTGTTATTGAATGAAACACCACTCTTCTGCATCTGTAAGGAATCGCACTCAATGTTGAGCAGGTGGGTCTGACTTCATTCACTTACATGGGACAACTTGAGCCACTCATCTATCTTCTTTTGCCTGAGGTTTTTCATCAAAAATCGTGCTAGATCCCATTCATCTTCATCATGGAAAGGTGTCCATTCACTTTCACCCTCTTCAAGTCCTGCCGCTTCCAGAGACTCGAAGACCATCTGCCTCTTATCCAGGATCATAGCAGCGATGCCAGCATATTGCTCTGTGAAGCATTCAGAGGATGGCCAACAAGGCAAGTGCTCTTCGTCTGCCTCCACTCATGCCTGCTTTGATGGTGGCTCAGACAGATCGTGTGGCCCAGGATCAACATCAACACGAGTCTGATGAACAAGGTGTCCATCCAGAACATCAAGACCAACGTCAGGACCATCGATGCCATCAAATGTTTTCCCAGTCATATGGATAGTCTGGTGCATTGTCATCCATCTGTGCTGGAGGCTGATCGTCTTCATTGTCTGATACAGTAAATTTCAAGCATTCGAGGACCTTCAACCATTGATCACGACACACTGATGACTGCGCGATATGCCACTTGATCCCTGCCTCAGTGGCCATGGGCTTCAAGCAGTAGTTGCAGCAGTGGGGGGCCATGGTAGTATGGTAGGTCAGTCATCCACTTGTCTCTGTCCCAATGTCTCACTAATTGATCTCTTTGACAGTTGGCCATATCCCAGACCATCGCATGCAATCCATGGACAGATAGGTGGGGCTCTGTCAATGAAATATATATCTTTGATTTTGCAGACTATCCCATGATCACATTGCGATGCACATTTGTGTCACCAACATTTGTTGATATCTACAAATAAGCCAAATGCAAAGAACAGGTATAAATTGTGCCCTGCCACTGATCATTCCAACACAACCTAACTCATTCTTTGTGCAAGCAACACGCTCTCAGTCTCATATGCAACTCTCAACCAATGCGCCCTATCACCCCAGTGACAAAGAAAATTATAGAGGTTAGTCTGACAAATAACAATGCAGATCACGACTGACAATGTTCAACAAAAGAAAAGATCCTGGTGATCGGGTGCGCCAACCACCAGAAAAGGTGAGCCAGGCTGTACATGAGTGAGAAGAGACAGTGCAGTGCCGTGATGCCAAGGCCCAGAAGGACCGTGAATGCCACCACCACCACCACTTAATAGAGGAAGGGAGTGAGAACAAAGACAAGGAGCACAGTGATGAAGGGTGGGACATTGAGTCAGAAGACCTTGATGAAGAAGAGGAAGAAGGCACTCATGTAGGTCGTTCCATCATTTTTTGATGTGCCAGACTGACAGAATACCATGTTCAGTTTAGTAGCCACCCTGTACCCAGTAGACTTAGTGCAGTGCCTAGGCAATGCCTCATGCCCAGCAACAGCAAAGTACCCAGGATGGTTGGCAGCAACATTCCCAACCCCAGTGGCCAGGTAAGTAATATAGTATTGTAGTTGATAAGTATATTCATCAGCGACAGGGAGCCTTTTACTTGGATGGTGAACTTGATGCAGGACCAACCATGCATGACTGTTTGTCAGAATGACAGATCGTCAAACAGAAGAACAGACATGTTGAACATGCGAGCTCTGAAGGTATGGTAACAGACACCACAAACCGGTGAGTCAGTAATGCTATCATCCGAACAAAATACCTCAATGCACCTAGGAGTGATCATGTCCATGCCAAGAGACAGAGAAAACCCATCAAAGAAGATGGTCCAGAGATGACCATTGTCAAGGCACAAAAGCTCACTGAACACGAAGGTCGTCTGCGCGCCAGGGACTATGACAATGTCACCCAAGAGTTTGTCATCACAGCCATTGGGGACTACTGGGTACACCTGTGTGCCAAGGGTCCCATGCCTGACCATACACAGGAGGCCGTGCTTCTGAAAGTGTCTTGGGCCAAGGTGTTACAGACCACTGGTGTTAACCTTGTGTGGACGCCCCAGCTCGCCAAACTCATAAGTGCTGTACCAGCTGTCTGACACTAATTTCTATTATGCTATATAGATTACCAACCATAGCTTGCAAGTTTGTGGCGAGCTCAAGGCCAAGCTGCACCCTCTCATTGAAGGGATGTTTGGTTTCCACAGCAGCCAAACCAAACCTGTGATCAAGAAGAATTGTGCATTAGCTGAAGAATTAAAAGAGGGCATGAATTTTGCATTTAAGGTTGACTGGTTTCCTATTGGGCATGCTGGGTGTAGTCGCTGATATATTGTGGACAGCATAGAGCACTCATGCAAGATGAGTGACATGGCTTCCTCAAGGCACTGATTATACAAAAAATCATCAATACAATGTGGTTCACAAACAAGAATGACGAAGGCGTCAAACATCACATATCATTCAAACTGTTCCCTTTGCCTGCTCTAGTGTTAGTGCTGATGGTGGTAAGTGCTGATGTCTGCGATTACCACTGAGTTATTTGTCATTGACCACACAACTTAGATTGAGTGCTGTGTGGATGAGTGGATGACTGGCACACGCACGGACATCCCTTTTACCATTAATGACTACCATGCCAGATATGATTGCCACCTCCAATGTCTACAAGATTTTGACAAGGCAACAAAGGAATTCAGCATGCTGAAGGGCATTTGTGCCAAAGTTTATGAGGATGGATGGTAAGTATGCTGTGCTGTGTGCTCATTGTGGGTACTGATCATCTAGCTAGTATCCATTCCAGTGCACCTGCGCCCTCCATGCAGCCACAGAATGTGGTGTCAGCCCATATCATTGCAGCTGCCATCAAAGAACATCAGGAGGGATCGACCACGGAGGACGAGTCAGAGTGAGATTGGGTGGCTTACTATATGTGAACTACTATCAGTGTTAAATCATTTAATTACATTCCCGTGGATTGACTGTGTACTGCCTTGCTGAGAAATGAAGTATATGTTGTGCTATATTGAAGTGATAGCAGAAGTATATCAATGTCTTGATAGAAGGTGAAGGGGCTATGTTGTAATATATAGTCTGGGTAGCATATATAGCAGCTTTGCTACATTGAGTACATAGTCTCATGTCAGACTATGGCTGCTATGAAGTGCTATATATTGCATGCCTGTTGCTATGCCACCTTTATATTGGGTACTTGTCAATGGTGCTTCGACTGCTACAAAGGCTACATAGTACTATATTGCCAAGTGTTTTTTTCCTGATGCAATCCATGAATCCTTCACTACCACAACCTCTGATGTTTCCTTACTTTTCCCCTTACCTCACCGCTTCTTCATCGTCTTTATCCCTTTCCAAACTGTTGTCCCTCAGCCATGTAAATTATCAGAAATGAAAAGAACCTTAGTGAGTTTGATTGTGTAGGTTGTGTTGTCCTTCACAAACTCCAGTTCTGTCATATCCATACTTTTCCCAGTCGCAACTCCGGTCTAACCTTGGCCCGCCTGACCTCTCCTTAGGCATAGACGCAACTCCGGATCTAGTCCGGCCATCTCCAGCCCCATAGCTGCACTCCAGCTCAACTCTGGTCACTACGTCCATCTCCACTCTCAGGACTAACCCCTGTCTTCCTACAGATAGATCCGCGGTCTAACTCCTCCGTGTTGGACCTGTACCTACCATTAGTTGCTACTCCGGTTTCAGTCCGGCCACTCCCTTTGTCTGGTCTGCGACATAGCCCAACTCCGGCTGGTATATCCAACTCCGGCTCAGTTCTGCTCCTGCTCCTGCTCTGCTTCCTCTGTTAGGTCCACCAAAGGCTTAGGACATTTCTATGTCCAACTCCGGACCTTCCTCCGGCTACTCCGCCCTTCCTCCACCTGCACACTCCCTCCGCTCATACACTCCCTCCGCTCTTGCACTTCCTCCGCTCTTGCACTTCCTCTGGTTCCACTTCCTCCGGTCCTGGACATCGCTCCGGACTTAACATTAGTTAAGTCCACCTCTGACCCTTACCTGTCCTCTTCCGACCTAGTTCCCTTTACTTTACTATCCCTGCTTTTCCTCCGTTGTCCCTGTAATACTAGTTCCCCGTTTCTGCTTCCGCTCCGGTTTGTTTTCCTGCCCCTGCTTTATTTTCCTGTACCTGGATTATTTTCCTGTCCACTTCCGCTCTGTCCCTTGTCTTGACATTAGGGTGTTTACTTGTCACCGTATATACTCACCTCTAGTTTCATTACTATATAAACTACCAAACTCCGGCCTAGTAGTCCTTAGATCAAATCTCGGCTAAGATACTCCTCCCTCTGTACTACCCACTATGCTCTCCTAATCCATCTGTTCACCTGAACTCCTGAACTCCGGCCAACTCCGGTCTCCATCCTATCTTGTCCCCTTGGTCCTATGTCCACTCCTAGCAAGTCTCCTACTCGCACAAGGGCAAAAGCTACCTCTGTCCCAGACTCGACGCTAGACCTCTAGGGACTTATCCCACCTCTGGGATGTCCTTCGCTCTGGACAAGCTGCGATCAACTCTGGACTACTTTCCTGCGGTCCGGACTTACTCCGCAAAAACCCGGACTTACTCCCAGTGCTTCTCTAGTGCCCGGACTTCGTCCATATGACCCGGACTTGATTGTCCACACTAACTAGCACCTACTGGTGTCTGGACTTACCTCCTCATTAGTCCCCTGCATCCCTGGACCTCCTAGTAAGATCGTTGAGGAGAACCGATCCTGACAAGTTCCTTCAATTGAACCACATTGCCATTGTGCTCATCCTCTCACCAATGAATTGATGTATCAAACCCAAGAGTGTCAAGAGTGGTGCATGATACACCTATTAGGGTGGCTCAAAGTTGGCGCCGTCGCCGGCACTGTCGCCTTCGCCTTTGCTTACATATGCCTACGCTATCAAATTAGGAAGTCACGTTCGAGTCAGCTTTTTTCACGCTATGCATCTACAGTATTACCACTAAACACCACTCAATCCACTCATTTACTTCCGTACTTACTTCCGCTCCTTATCATATTCACTCGTTACTGTTTTCATATACCAAATGCCTCACAAAAAGACAACAGATGGCCCTCAAATTCCTGCTGTAACCTGGAACATAGCCATGATTTGGGACCTTGTTTCGCAGATCGAGAAGCTGGCCCATCTCAAGGTTCTATTTGGTATCAAGGAAGATTCCTATGATGTAAAGGTGTATTATTATACTTGGTACTTTGGCTAATTGGATCTCTAGAAAACTGGTGAATGAAAGGTTGCTGTTTACCAGGCCATTGCACAGGCTCTCATACCTGAGGTTGCCAGTGTCTGCTTGCGTACAGCAGGTGATCGTATCAAAAAAAAGATTGAATGGTGAGTGATTTTATTGATAGTACCCTATTCTTGTTCACTTTTTATATATATTTAGGTTAAAGGACTGCT
>Ga0307518_10002225_pt1 | contig 14190 bp, 4 predicted proteins | sample 25_EM_MG_FD_203889 | JGI IMG/M metagenome (GOLD analysis project Ga0307518, IMG submission 203889) | Populus trichocarpa ectomycorrhiza microbial communities from riparian zone in the Pacific Northwest, United States - 25_EM | ecosystem: Host-associated > Plants > Roots > Unclassified | place...
ATAACATCATTGTTGAATAGTTTAGAGTATGTTTGTGTTTTTGTATTAAGAAAATATTTTTGAAATGTTTTTATAAGTTTTTATTTTTCTATATTTTTGGATTATTTTGATGTGTTAATGTTAAAAATATTTTAAAAAAATATTATTTTAATGCATTTCTAAATTAAAACACTTTGAAAAACAATCGTTAACATAATATTCCAGTACAATAAAATTATGAGGGTTGATAGGAGCAGAGGTTCGATATGTACAACCCAATGAATTTATCATCTGAAAACTAAAATACTCAAAAGGAATTAATAATGTTATCAAGGTACGTCTTTTCAGTAGGAAATGAAAACAGTTGCAGACTGAATTCTACAGGCCAGGCAGCCTCAAGAACAACATGGAACAACAGACCGCGAAGACCTTAGGGGGAGGGGATCACAAAAGTATGAATACCTAAAGCTAGCTCTATACATGAAAAAATTGCAAGCAAATCGGTATAGACGCTGCGATTAAGTAAGGTGTGACGAATATTTGACCTTCCAATACTTTCCAACAAGGCTCAGTTTCAATAATAACAAAATGTTCTCCATGATCGCGAAGAGCCTGAAATAAAATTCTCAAGCCCGTCACCCTATGCTGATGAGGCAATCGCAACCCATGACAGGCAGATGGCAACAAAAATCCTTGCTTTTGCCAGCTTACCATCAAGAACTACGAAATTTGTCCGCTAATGGGTATCATTGGCTGCCATTCCTCTGTAACTTTCTATCACCATTGTTCTTATTTCGTATCCTAATGGGTTGCTTCTACATTACAATCGAAATCCTCCAATTACAGACCTAATTGTTTTTGCATTAAAAAAAAAATTTAAAACATCTTGAAATTTTTTGTATTTTTAAATTTAAATTAATATATTTTTTATATTTTCATATCATTTTAATACTTTAATACTTTAATATGTTGATGTTAAAAATAATTTTTTAAAAATAAAAAATATAATTTTAATATATTTCCAAAAAAATAACACTTTCAAGAAATAAATGGTAACATACTGCCCGGAGTTTTTGACTGCGACTCCTCTGCCTTGCAGAACAGGTGTCCTAGAAGTGAAACTCAGGCTCAAACCAGCCCTCGTTACCTAACGGGAAAGGAGAAAAAGGGAGACAGTGCTAAGCCTTTATTACACAGTAGGGGGCTGAAAAACAAGATAAACGACTACGTATACTGGCACACAGTTTCTTGCAAAATCTTAGAAAGAACAACAAAATTAATATCACAATAAAAACCTCTGATTCAGATATGGGAACTTAGTCGTCTATTCTGTGGTTGGAAGCTCGTCAGCCATATCACCTTCTGTCCCTGAAGGCTCCTCAGGGATCTCATCCTCAGTTGCTACAGCCTGTTCATCATCATTGCCCTTTAACTCATTCTCACTAAAAAGATCCCTTTGAACAGGGACAGTTTTTTGTTGCTGGGATGACATAACATTTGCAATAGCTTTCAAAGCTGCAGATGCCTGATTACTATCCCCTGCATCCTCCGTGTCAATACCATTGACGGCATTAGGCTCCTCCTTGGACTCGTCTTCTAGGCGCGGTGGGGGAACAAAGAAAGGTATCTTACCCCTCTGCCAGTCATGAAGAACCATCTTTGCTGCAGTCATTTGGTCAGGTTCACCACCCTGAACACAAGTTGTTCAAAATATAGAGTTATAAGCATAATCCACGCAAAACATTGGATGAAACTTGATATTTATGTGTTTGAGAAGTGCATTTAAATGGTATAAGCAAAGCGAAGTGTTTGCAGTCGTTACATCAAACATGCTGTTATCCAAATCTAACCCAGTATATCCTAAGTCAGACGCCATTAGCTCCATCTAGAGAAATTTTCCACTACATCATGCAATGCCAAATTATTTATCACTGTGTAAAATTGATGCTCTCGTTTTGGTTTGCTTCTTGTGCATTCATTTTCTCTACATGTTAGGATTAATCAGGAGTGAGAAGCATTCTTCTCCTATGCACTTGGACAGACATTCAGCATTTTAAAGAGCTTGATGAGCCTACTGGCAGTCCCCCACTATTTCAATAGCACCAGGATAAACATGCAATCATGACAAGCATTTAATTGATTCCTTTTCTTTTCCTTTTTATTCCTCTCTTCTGATATTTAGGGTTTGGAAATTGGAAGCTTAGCACTCCAACAGCCTATCAATATTTGATATCAAGCACTGTTCTGCTCTCACCAATAAACAAAACATACCTTCAAAAGTTTGCCCGTTGATTTGCAGAGCTGAAGCAGAAAGTCATTCTCATCATCCCTGACAACAATGAGGTATAGTTAATTGTAGCTCTTGCATGTTTTATATCAAATAAAGACTTCGGCGATAAGAAATGCATGTTTGGGAATCTCAAAACTCCATTTAAGGTCCATTGGTGCATCACATAGAAGTTAAGGTATACTTCTCAAATGACCAAATCCAATGAAGCAAAGTGGAAAATACAAATCAGTTTTGGCACATATTGATAAGTCGGAGTTTATAAACCCTCCAGTCCTCATAAGTCTCGAGAATCAGATGAACAGCAGAACAAAACATGGTGCATTTGTCAAAAATAAAATGCATTTCAAATTTATGACAGTCAGAATAACTGGCCACAGGCCCATGCTTCAGATCTAATGAGGATTCAGGGCAAGGGAAGAGCACTTGTAAGTAGCAATATGGTAGCGACATGGGCATAAAACCTCTGACACCCATCTGGAGCAGGAAGGCTTATAACTTAAATAGGAGAATTTATGGTAGGAGCCAAGCTCATCGTTAGGCATTAGCCCACAGTCATACTGTTGGATTATGCATAAAGTGCATGGGAAAATGATGAGCCAAGATCACAAAATAATTTTTCTTTCACCAGGTGCTCCTTCCAATATTCTAGTTACAAACGCTCATTCCAGGTGCTCCTTGAAAAGAAAATCATAGACAATTAAGTAGCTCACCACTCTTTGATCTTATATGCTCTTCGTAGGTGCTCCTTCTTAACACGTTTCAGAACCTCTCCTATGTGTTCAGTAGCATCATGCAAGTTTGTGACACGTACCTGGAAAGGGCCCATTCATAAACAAATAAAAGGTAAATTAGAGTTACACACTCGAGAGCAGAGACATTCACTAGAATATGCATGACTAACATATCTTTACCAAAATAAGCAATCATGGAACAGAAAACCCATGACCATGCATGGCTTACTTTGCAGTTATCGCGCATAGCATGTTCCAAAAAATGAGAAAGGAAAACAAGCAGCAGAGCAAATTCTGTTTCACCTATTTTTTGGTTTCTGAGAGAAATTTCTTCTATTGGATTAATTTTCTGAAAGCACTCAATAAAAGTTTTTCCTGCTCTCAATAATCAGACAGTTAAAATACGATGACCAGAAAAAGTATTGCAGAAATTATGATTTTCTGGTTTTGGAATGCCTAACAGTTATTGAGAACAAACAAACAAGCAGCACCTGTGCTTAAATTGAATTCCAGTGCAAAAAAGGTCATGTCCATGTGTCATTGCTAGACTAGCAAACTCAGTGAAATAGTAGGAAAGTCAATAAAGAATAGACATGAAGATTGACTACCACACTTGTATATAGGTAATTTCTACAGGCAACTGAACAAACAACATACCACGCCCTTCAATACAATATCTGTTTCTGAGTCTTGGTTCTGGTATACAACCCCAGGGCAGTCAATCAAGAAAATCCTCTTTGTGAGTGTTATATACTGCCAGACCTTAGTTTCCCCTGGGATAGGAGCAACCTTGCAAACCTAAAAGGAAGGGACAAATTTTTATCAATTAAATTGGAACTAACAAACTTTGTGGCAACACATAACCAGAAGTAGCAAAAGGAGAGTGGAATGTTTACATTCTTGGTACGCAATGTGTTGATAACTGATGATTTTCCAACATTGGGGTAGCCAACAAAACCCACAGATATTGCTTGCTTGTCACTTTTTAAGCGGGCAAACTGTCTCAATACTGACAGAAGAGAACCCTAAGTTCAAGAAAAACAATTTTAAAAAATTAGGATACAGATTAACATCAAGATTAAAAAATGATTGAATGCTAAAATACGAGCACAATAGAGCAAAAATAAAATGTATGCGGGTGAGCAAGACATAATTTTTATAATTCTCAAGGTAGAAAGCTTGAATTTTTCTATCTATATTTTCCTTTAATTATAATTCTTTTCATATGCAGGTTGCAAATAAGATGGTTCGTTTGAAGATTAAATAAAAAGCTGAGAGAGACAACGGAATGAATACTGATTTATATCAAAAAATGTTATCAAAAAACAAGAGCATCCAAAAAGAAACAGTCCAATCACTCATGAGAAGGTTGCTAGGTGCATGGCAACAACTACAACATTATGGAAATCATAGAATTCAAAGAAGTAAAAACAACAGCATATAATCTTTATTGCATCTGAACATATTATAATACCTTGCCAAATGACTTGTTGATGCTTGCATGGAATGCTAGAGTTGGATACTCCTTGGATAAAACACGAAGCCATCCCTTTGTTGCCCAAGCAGGAATAAGATCACACTGTAGGAAAAGCGAGCGAGAGAGTACCAAATTATCAATATTTACAAGCAGCTTCAATTGAACAAGCAACATCTTCCTCAAATAAATGTTACAGAAGCCACAGAAAGAAAAAAACCAACTAACCTTGTTTAACAGAAGAATCATGTGTTTGTGTTTGCAATGTTCTTTCAGATGCCTCTCTAAATGATAACATCTTGTGCCTTGGGGGTCCCTAGCATCTATAACCTGTATTGGAAAGAAGGTGATATTCAGCATTTGGCATCAAGATTCATGGAAAATATTAGTGAATCTAAAATATACTTGAAAATTCTCAAGAAATATTTGGATATCCTGAGTATGAGAAGGAATGGTCAACATGCAATGGACATCATACTAATCACTAAATCACGGTCTGGGTTTAAACTTGCTTTTTTTTTGGATAATCAGTGAATTTATGATGTATTTTATCATTTATAAAATCTCGTGGTTGTTGAATGTGACATAATTCTACAGTACTAGTGCTCCATGTCTTTTGATTTAACCACAGAAAATTACACTAACCTGAACAACAACATCTGAAGAATCTATAACTTTGTATAGTTCACCCCATATACGCTTACTTTGGCCCTTCTCAAACATATTATGACGGACCAGATCTCTAAACCCATCTGCTTCAGTTCCTTCTCTAGTTGCCTCATCACCACACTTCTGCTCAAAATCATCTGCCAAGTTGCCAACAAAATCATTGAGCTTGTCATCTCATTATCTCACTCAGAGATCACATATTCACATTCATTTACGATTCTAAGAAAAATATAAAAACAAAAACCAGCAGTTACATCTAAACAAGGCAAAGCCTGTGTATGGAAGGACAAAGATTTAATGAACCCCAAAAAACAAGGTAATCAAAATAAAAATCAAATCATTTACCCTGAGAACCATCAGCTTTCTTAACTAAAGACTCATAATCTGCTGCCAAAAGCCTTGGGCGTTTCCTCTTTGTCTTAGGTCCAAAGGCATCTTCAAAAGGCTGTGTATCAAGAAGATGAACTCTGGCTTGCTTCACAAATTTAAAACAAAATTTAATTAAAACAAAACAAAATTTCAGAAAAAACTAAAATTATTAAATCAACAAAACCAAAACTTCACTCCCATGCATTGCATAACAATAGTTACCGTCAGACAACAGTTTCAAGAAAATCACCAGGAAGATATATTGAGAAATTACAAATTTACCTAATTGAGACTCATTACACATTGTTTAAACTTTTAACAAAACGGCATAGTCAATCATTCACTACCAAAAAAATATCGAAATCATCCAATATAAACAAGCATGTCAGTCAATATTGCAAGCTTATAATAGTAAAATTTCTCCATCTTTATCAAAAAAAAAAAAAAAAAAAACAAAAATGAGAAGGAGAAGCACTGGTGCCCTTATTTCATCAATTTTAAAATAAGTTCAAAATACACTACCTTCTGGTGATCATTCAAAAGCGACAAAGGCAGCTTCCTCTCCTTCAAAATAACATTATAACTACTAGACATCCGACTTTGTAACTCCTCGCGAAAAAATTCAAGCTCTTTCTGATTCACAACTCGTGTATTCCCTAAAATAAATAAATAAATAAAAATTAGCTAAGATATTTATAACTATGAAATTAGGACACTGCAAAAGTTAGTCATAGTCTGTTTGTAAATTGTAGAAATACATACCGAACCAACGGCGGTCGGGTTGGATGCGAGTGTTGGGAAGTTCGTTAGATTGAAAATCATGCTTTAAGATTTTTCCTTTGCTGTCACGTTTGGGCCTGACGTTGTACATCTGGAGGCGGCGCACGGTGGCGGCGCTGCGGGAATTGGTGTTTTTGATAGTTCCATTGCTGCGATTTGTGTCTAGTGAGTGTTTCGGCTTGCCGGAGATGTTCGACTTCCTCTCTTTCTGCTTTGCCATTTGTGAGGTTGGCGGTGCTAGCGATTGCAGACGAGATAGCTAGGGTTTTTCAAAAGAATGAGGAAATGGACAATTTGGGGATTTAAATCTAACTGGACCGGGTTTTGGAGTCGGTTGGATCCCCGCCCCATCAAGCCCATAGGCCTGAGCCTACTAAAATTCATTATAGCTCTAGCAAAAGTAAATATTTCTTTCCCTCAATGTGTGCACCTTTTTTTTTTTAAAAAAAAAAAAGTTTAATCCATTTCTTTAACGTATTTTAATTTTTTCTATTTTTTATTTTTAAAAATATTTAAAATAATTCATTTTCTTCGGGCTTTTCAATTTCCTCTTTCAATTTTTCATTCTACTATTTTTTTTGAAATTACTTAATAATTTGCAAATTTGTAATTTTGATTTTTTTCTAATATGTCTTGGCTTTTTTATATTTTTTCTATTTTTCAAAAAATTAAAGTTTAAAATTCTATATTTTCTTATATGTTTTTTTCATTTAATAAACAATTTGATGAAATTATAATAAAGTGATTATATTAAGAAAATATTTGGAGTTGAAGGTTAGATAAATACAAAAAAAGAGGGAGAAAATTATTAAAGGTAGAAAGACTAAATATGCTCTTAATCTTTAAAAGGACTAATATCCTTTTATTGTTTTTTTAATAAATTAAAAAAAAACCTAAATCCCTATTTGTTTTATGAAAATAAATTTTTTTAAAACTTTTTCATATTTATTTATCATTAAAAAATTTGATCAAAGAGAAAACATTTTCCGATTAAAGAAAAATTTAACTTATTTCTCAATAAAATATTTTTTTTTATTTGGGGTAGTATTCACTTTCTAAAAGTTAGAAAATTAAAAAAATCATATTATTTATTAATTGTATCAAATTTGATCCTTAATTTTTTTATTGTTATATATCTTGTTTTAAATTTATTTTTTTATTTTTAATTTCATCCTTTTAGATTTGGTTTAATTTGATTTTTATATCAACTTTAGTCCTCATTCTTTTGATTGTTATTTGTTTTCTTAATTGAAACTTTTTATCTATTAGATTTGATTTTTATTACTATTTATTTTATCTGAAATAATTTATGAAATTGAAATTTTTTCAATTCCATCCTCCTTCAACTTTTTTATTTGTCAGATTTGGTTCACATTCTTTTTATTGATATTTATTTTATTTAAAATAATTTATAAAATTTGATTTTTTTTTTCAATTTTATCCCCTAACTTTTTCATATGTCAAATTTGGTCCCTTTTTTTATTGTTATTTGTTTTATTGTCACCGAATACGTCTTTTGTCAATCAAAATTGGGTCGTTAATTTTGTCAATCTTGTACATTCTGTTCCTTCAACTTTTCACTTGTCATTTTGATCCCTCACCACGACAATCTTCTAGGCTTTCTTCATGTGTATCCTTTTGTGTTATTTGATTTTCTTTTTTTTTTCTTAATTTTTTTAGGTAAAAAATGAGTAATAATAGTAATTCAAATAATGATTGAATTGAGAATGATGATTATATTCATGATGATACAGGAGAGCTTGCAGGATTTGATCAACATTAGGGGACCATTTCACGAGTGCAGACACCAGGTAGATGATTTACACATTCTCCACTTCATAATAATGTTAGGCAGAAATAATTGTAAATTATTTAATTGCAAAATTTTATATAAATGCTTGTTTGCATGTAACAATTTAAAAAGGGGAAGATCGACTAGCTACCCTAAATGAGACTAGTGGTATCAATTGTCTGACGACCGAGATATTTAATTGACTAGTTATCTTGAACAGGACTAGTGGCGTTAATTGTCCAACGACTAAGATATTTAATTGAATAGTTACCATCAACAGGAATATTTGCGTCAGTTGTCTAACGACCATGATATTTAATCGACTAGTTATCCCAATGCATACTAGTGACATTAGTGGGATTGATAACCAGGATTCTTGATTTGATAAAAATTATCTAATTGAACCATAAAAGTAAATTGAAAGGAAAGTATATAATCGTGTTTGAATATTAAAAATGTATTTTTTTATCAAATAAAATCAGTCATTTGAATTGGGTGAATTAATCATATGGTTATATTTATGCTATGTGTTATATAATTTTAGGTACATCACAACCTTATACGAAGCAGTAACTATTCTTAGATATTATTGTGTCATAATATAAATCTTTATGGGATTTGTTTTGGAATGTGATAATATTAGAATAAATGATGTATATAATTTAATTAATAGTATTTACTCATGAGCATATAAATATTAAGAACTTCACCTTTACATGTTAAAATTTAGCGTTATGGTAAATGACTTGAAATCTGCACAGCAGGTCTCGAGTTTGAGTCAGGGCGTGCACTTCTTGTAAGAGTCTGGGACAACCAGAGTTTTCCTCGCTCACCTGAGCCCATAAAGTACGCTTTCTAGAGGGTGGGGTTTCCTCGAATAAAAAAAAAAGTTAAAATTTAGAAATGCATGAATTTACTTTCTAATGTCTTTGTATGAAATGGTATATATTATTTGTCATGATTGTTTATTGTTATGTACCAATATATAAAATATGAAGTGGTTAAGTTGTGAGATTATGCGTAGTCCAATCTCGAATTATGATGAGTGAAGTCCAGGATGGTTGGACCTTAATGACATGTTTCTTAGAATGACATGTTTCTTAGAATAACATGTTTATTGAGTTGTCGATAACTTTGTACCAATATTTTTAGAGGAAAATCTGTTGGGATTTTGGTAAAATATATTTAAAGATTTTTTCTAATTTTTCATTTATCCATAATGGTAAATGTGTTGATATGTGTTTTAAAAATTAGGGATGTTACAAGATAACTCTATAGAAAGTAAATCAAAATAAATTATGAAGTTCAATAGCAAGTAAACTCAATTTTGAATAATGAATTTTTTTATAAAAAAAACTAAGTTTATTTAAAAAATAAATCCTAAAAACTTTTAGGACTAAAATAAAAAAAACGTTAGTATTTTATTGCTCTTTACCACAACTGAAATGACAAAACCTTTTAATATATATTAATGAGTGGATTAATGGCTATGCAGTGATGGAGCTTAACTGCTTCTTAAGAGATGGTGAAACCAAATATGATATAAACTCCAGTCATAATCACAAAACTACAATATATTATCAAATAAAAAAATAGATATAAAAACTATATACTATAAATAATTGTAAAAATATAATGTGTAAAATATATGAAATTGCATAATGCATTATTATTAATTAAATATTAACATTAAAATATGTATTTAATTATAAATTTTCGTATCACTAAGTAGAAAATAATTTGGTAATTCATTTTAAAAACATCAAATATAATTAAAAAAATCATAGACATAAATAATCTAAAATACAAAATACACTTCAATAATTGAAAATTAAATAGAATTAGAAACTAAATAAAAAACATAACTTTTCACTATATATCATTTGAAGAAAGGAATGCTAGGTGGCCTTTTTTTCCTAGACTTAAACATGAGAGGTGATATCCATACTCCCCTCATGTTATTATTATTAGTATTTATGTTATATAGCTAATTGTTTGGTTATATCTAGCATTGATTTTATTCATATAAAATATATTTATTATTAACAAATATATTTTTATCTTTAATAATTATTTATTTTCGATTAATGAGTTTAGAGTACAGACTATGTCTTTGAGACCAAAATGTTTTGTAAAAAAAATTATAAAGTTGTTATAATTATGATATTTTTATAGCTTCATGTTGCTCATCGATATTCTATTAAGATTGGACATTAATTATAGTAAATGAAACCGATACATATCATATTATTTTCTTATAAAAGGAAGCAATTGTTTTTATAAGTTGTGGTTTGAGAAATACCTGAAATTAATATGTAAGTGTGCTTGTTAGATGATAAATATACTGGATATATCACATATGTTTGTGAAAAGGCTCATGTAACCATTGTGTAAGTAATCCTAGACTTGAGATCACCAAGTTATATTATATAGAGAATGTTATGCTTTGATCATGACTACACTTTCTCTTAATCAATGGTAACAAATGGAAACATATTGAGTATATTATGAACTATATAAAAGTATTTGGGTGTTTAAGAAATGATTCATCACCCTAAGTGAATTAAGAAAAATGATATCGAATAATATTGATTATGAGATATTTGTGTAAGGTGGAATATGATTTGAAATCTTATTCAAAAAATCAATGACTATGATTTTGAGAACAAACATAATTTGATGAAGTAGATGTATTCCATGCTATAAAAAACCTAAAAGGGATAAGGGTTTCACTATAGCTCCAATCTTATTGTACTATGGATTGGAGCAGTGTAATGACCATGTTGTCATTTCAAAAAAAATTAATGAACATGTTATTTGGGGTAATAAAGTCTTTTAAACAATTCATTAGTTATTATCATATTAATTAGGTATAATTCGGTCTTCTAGATTTTTTAAAGCATGGTGAAATGACTAAAGTACCCTTTATAGTGAAAATTTTCAAACTGGCATCCAATGGTTCCTTTTTAAATTATTTTAGGTTCTTTTTCAAAATTGATTTTTTTTTCAATTTCATCTTTCAATATTTGGTTTATTGAAAATTGATCTTCATGCTTTTTTTTCCCCCACTTTTCTTTATCCTAATCTTATGACTATAGTCTTGAGGTCAGCGGGTTAACCCGTGCTGACTTAGATTTTTTTTTAGCTCTTATTTTTATTTTTTATTTTTAATTTCACCATTTAACATCAAATTATTTGATACTTGAACTTCATAGTTTTATTCAATTTTTTTCAATAGGGTTACCTCGAGATCATGATTATGTCACAAAATTTGCATGCTAACTCGAATAGGCTCGGGTTGGGTTTTTTAAACCTTTTTTACATTATTAATTTTTTTGTTGTATTTTTTATTCATATTATTTAAATCACTCGAGCTTACCAGTCACATCAATAACCCGAGTCTTAAATTGTTTTTCTTTTTTAGGAACACTTGTATTGCCTTAGCATTTTTTTAAGATGGAAAAAAATTGGATTGGCCTGCGGCGTAGCGTGAGTCACCTATAAAGTAATGTCTAAATCAAAATGTTCTTCATAATGAGATAGTAATTACACTAAAAAAACTAGTCACTAAAAGATGAAATCAAACCACACATGACTTTTCTAATATCTTAATAATCATGACACGTTGCTAGATGATACTCTTGATCTTCAAATGTAAACAATCAATTATTTAATGAATAATAAATTAAGTTATTTAATTTATTTAATTCTATTTTGATTAAGATTATGATTTATATTTGGGCCAACATATTAAGAGTTTAATGGGTCACCCACACATTAAGAACCATTGGTCAAGAATTAAATTAGGATGATTAATCAATTATGACATGATTGTAAATAAGTTTTAGAAATTGAAAACTAGGATGTAATTAATACAAGAATTATAATTCTAAACCTAGAAAAAACAAGTAAGGACTTTATTGAATAGATTTCTAAAACTATCATGAAATAATATGTGTGATATTATTTAAATAAAAAATTAATATTTTATCATTTATAGGATTATCAAGTTTTTCTTATAAATAGAATGTCATGTCTTATATTTTGTGAAAGGTTATGTTACAAAACATATGGTATAAAGAAACACCTAAAAAAAAGTAATTACTCAAAGGCATATTGATCCCTATTTTCTAATAGGGTTCTAGGAGATTTCTCACTAGTGACTTTATGTGGATTATTGCTAGAAGTCAGACACTTAGATAACTTGTTATTTGTGACAATTTAACTTTGAAGAAGTTAATCAAACCTCAGAAAGAAGATATGATCTCCATTTAATCTTTGTTCAAACCTTAAACAACCATATATTGTCAAACATAGTCATTTAAAATTATTGTTTCTACTGTATCTAAGATTCTCGGGAAACCCAACATTGGTAGCGAAGCCATAACTAGATAATTAGGATTGTTAATTGTATGTTTTAATTGTTATTGACATTAATTATGAATTAAATTTATGTGTAAAAAAATTAAAATAATGAAAATCAAACTTGATAAGAAAAAAAATTAAAAAAAATGGAGACCATATATAAAAAGATTGAAGGATGATTAAATAAAAAAAACCAATTATATAAACTACTTTAAATAAAACAAAGTAATTAAAAGAATAGACACCAAATCTGTAGGAAAAACAAATTGAAGGGTTGCTTTGAGAATTTATAGGGTTAGACGTGAAAATCTAGTAGGAGAAAAAAAAGAAAAGAAAAAAAGGTTGTCAACGCTAAACCAAGATTTTATTCCTCACACACATTGTCTATTAATTAAGGGGTCATCGAGACAATCCGAACACCGCCCTTGAAGTCGGCGTTTAATTGGCGAGCATCACCTAAAATGCGCAACCACCACCCACCAGTTGAAACTTACAATGCATATGTTAGCCGTTATTTGAATAACACTTATAATTTTAAAAGAATAAAATTATGGTTCAACCAACCTGATAATAGCAACGAAAAAAACCCGGAAAAAAAAACGTGCTAGTCCAGCTTTAAGAAATCTTGAATCAAATTTTGTAATACAAGGACATGTCATATTTTAACGGAGGACACCAGACAAGCCATGGGAGTTGGGACCATCCACTAGCTCACAACATTTTTTTCATTTTATGTTAGACCCAACCAGCTCGCATCATATATATATATTTTTTATCATTTTCTCAAGCATGGGTCCGTCCAGCACAAGTTTTGTCAGAATTTACAAAAATGTCGTTCTCATAAATTCAAATCAGCTGTGCCGCTGTGGCTATTAAGAGGGCGTTTGTTTTAGGCTTTTTATGGTTGAGATTGTGGGAACGTTTGGGAACGCGGCTGTGGTTACGGCTGCGTTCCTAAAAAAATTAATTTTTTTTATTAAAATTTAATATGGTTTATATGTTTTGGATCGTTTTGATGTGCTGATATCAAAAATGATTTTTTTTTTTAAAAAAATCATTGACATTCATTTTAGCACGAAAAATTATTTGAAAAGTACCCGCAACCACACTGTCAAACTCGCTTTATGACTGTGTGTTTGGCCTGTACAGGAAATAATACGTGGATTAAAGGAGGCGTGTGAAAATAGCTTTAGCATGCCACGTGGCTTTCAAGATAAGAGCCGTTGCCTGCCCCTCCTCGAGGGCTTCATTTCTCTATAAAAGAAGGGATCGTCTCCTCCATTTCTCACAACTCAAAATCCCTCTGTAAGTTTAGCAGCTGAATTTCTCATCCCCTGCATTCGGTATGGCCCCTTTCCTTTCTTGGTTTTAACTCTTAATTATGGCTCGGCAGTGCTATTTTTAAGCTAATGTTTGTATGATCATTAAATCTGTGTGTTCTTCTCTTCTTTTTTTCACTATTCATCGTTGTTGCTGCCCGGAGGACAACAAGTTTGGTAGTCCTATTTTTAAATTAAAATGATATAATTGTAAATTCTCTCGATTTCTGTAATGTAACAATGGAAAAATTGTACTTTTTGGTGTTTTTATTAAGAAAACAAGATTTTCTTGTACTTGAAGGGAGCGTTTGGTAGTGCGTTTCTACCTGTGTTTTGTGAAAATTTGAATTTTTTTTTTTTGCTAAAATTGAGTGCGGTTTGTACTTTTTGGATCGTTTTGATGTGCTGATGTCAAAAATGAT
>Ga0307518_10002226_pt1 | contig 14186 bp, 6 predicted proteins | sample 25_EM_MG_FD_203889 | JGI IMG/M metagenome (GOLD analysis project Ga0307518, IMG submission 203889) | Populus trichocarpa ectomycorrhiza microbial communities from riparian zone in the Pacific Northwest, United States - 25_EM | ecosystem: Host-associated > Plants > Roots > Unclassified | place...
TCATACTAGATATTCAAACGAGAATATCTTGAGCTTCTGATATCGAAATCAGTCGATTCAAAAACCCAAATTCATCTACACATCCAGGACTACAACTTGCATGAAGGACTCAAAGTCAGATAAAATCATCTTGAATGACAAAATCTGGATGCAATCTGGTTAGTTGAAATGGGTCTCCTGATCTAATTTAGAAACTAACAATGCTGAGCATCCCAATACAGCTGAGAGTCTGACATAAGAACAGTGGACCTTAGGACCCGATAATGTACAAATCAATTCTTTAACATGTCATGAATGAAAGAATATAGCTGGGATGGTCGGATAGTGCAAGAAATCAAGTTAGAATCAAAGTCTAAATTACAACAGAGTTTGTATTACAATAGAATTGTGACAGTAGCAAAATCAGTTTTCAATATAAATTCTGAGAGATTTATTCAACCTTAAAAACTAGATAAAAAAAGAACGAATTTAGCATCATGAAGACTCCTAATTAGCCTAAGAATCTTGAAGATTTCAATAGCAGAAGGGGAAGAAAAAAAGAGCAGAACACAGCTGAAATAGGGTTTGACAATCATTCCTTTCGTGTCTGCTTTTGTCAATTTTTCAACAATTATGAACTAAACCCCTAAATTCAGTTCAAGAGGTATGCACACCATCTTCATTAGCACGTTGTGAGAAACAACGTTATCATTGTAATTTTTTCAAATTCAAGTATTTTTTTTTCTTATTCAGAATTAGGTTGATGATTGTTATTCAAGCCTATTGAATCTATTGAATTGTTTTGAGATGACATGTAAGTTTTCTAGTTTCTTTCAATCCGTAATTGTTGTCAGGGACTAGAGTTAGAAGCAAAAGAATTAATTTGATTGCTACAACTCGTATATTTTTTTATTAGAAAAAAATAAACTTAATTAAAATTATCAAGCTTTCGATCATTTGCTTAGAATAACTGCACAGATTTTATTCCTAAGACTACTACTAAGTGAATGAAAATTGCTTTAAATATTACTTTCGCTTGATGGTAAGAAATTGATTACAAAGCCTTCTCAAATTAATATACTTGTAATTTCATCGATTTCTCTCAGCTTTAAGAAACATTAAATTTATTTGTTTAATGTGAAAGAATATTTATTTTACTTCGTTAATCAACAGATTTATAGTGATGAATGTGTGGAACCTTAAACTGATATAACGACATATCAATTTATTATTTTCAAAATTATTGTTTCTTGAATTTTTCATTCAAATCTCCAATTTTTTTTCTCATTTCAGTATACTGTAAGAAGATTAAAAAAAATAATTCATTGGGTTCGACCTAGTTTTCATGATTATACTAAAAATTTATTTTATTTGTTATAGTTAAATCATAATTATTTTGATAGTTCCACGACTGACCAATTATCTACCCGCAAAGATAAATTACAACAGGACAAAGTCATGGCACTGTGAAACTTGAACCTAGAAAGTTCGTTCCAGTTACAAGAGAGGCCACAAGAAGCTGACAACAAGAAGGGTTTGGAAGAGTGACTAGTATAGAATATAGAATTAATAAAATCAAGACATCGCTATCATTTTCAAACAATGCAGTGCATGGTGGGAAAGCGAACAATGGCAAAGAAATGGAAAGTAACATAACAACAAAAGAGCTAAGTGGTTCTTCTTTGACAAAAATTTTACATGTGTATCAGTTAGAAAAATCAGTTAAGGTCAAATGACATCAACGCGACCACGAATGAATTTCTATTACCAGCCATACCAACTAGCCATGGTCATCTTTATAAATTCTGGCTCAGAGAAACAATCACAAGCTTCCCATTTTTCTCCAAAAGAGTTAGCCACCCCCAGACTTCAGTGTATTACTCAACCTGCAATAACATGTGACTCTGCATTAGGTTTTTAGAAAAAAATAAAATAACAGAAGAAAATGATGCTGTGAAGCCAGAATTTAATATCTTCATGTATAGAACCAGGTACAACATCAGTTTGTAAATTTTATATAACCAAAATTCCTGCTGAGGCATATGGATAATTATAAAAATTATCGTTGCTCTTTCCTTCTCACATTTGTTGCTGGAGCTTTGAGTCTCAAAGGTATTGTTTTGCTAGTAAGTGATTTTCTTTTTTGAAACAATTTGCTAGACGGTGATGGATATAGATTTCCCATTGAAGAATTCTATTTGAGCATTGAACATGAAGATTAAATAGAAGACTTCTATTGCTTTCAATGCTCCAACAAAATATTTGCCCTCAAGTAGGTTCCTATGGGGTGTTCAGAGGATAAGAGTTCCATTTGGTAAAGTGGAATCTGGGCTCTTAAGTGGTGAAGCTTAAAATCATTTATTTTGAGAAAGCCTACCTTGGTATGGGGTACCATAGATTTTAGAGACTGGTTTTCTGAAAGTAAGGTGAGTAGGGAATGGTTTCCCAAGGAAGTACAAGAGACGTATGGGATAACTATTCAGAAGTTCAAAACTGTTGCTAGAAACTCATTCCACTTCATTGTAAACTTAACTTACCAGTCCAAACCTTCAAAAAGACCTTCTCCTTTAATGGCAGACGTTTTAAAAATTGCCCATTGTCGATTCTTGATCTTGTGCAACTCCAAAGCCTCAGTCACTGCCGCATCATCAAGTGCACCAGGAAGATCCTATATAAACCAAATGAATGACAAAAATAAAAACAGTGGGAGATCCAAATTCCAATCTGATATAAATATTTAAATGTGAAATGCACGTAGATATATGAAGCCTATGAAGAGAGCATCACTCCAAGACCACATCAAAGAAAGATAATAGATTCTATTGTTTTCACATCCAATGAAGCTTTTTCATTCGAGTTTGCATGTATGATTAGATTTCAAGCTTGTTTTCTTCCATGTGTATGTTAAAAAAAGAAATAACTAGGCAACAACAGTAACCTGCTTGTTCGCAAAAATAAGAACAATAGCACCTCTTAACTCTTCCTCCTGCCAAAACAATCAAATATGTAAGCTTGGCACTATAAGTTGAGTGGCAATGAAAAAGGACTCGTGGCTCAGTTTTTTTTTTTTCCAGAAACATAAAGGGGTTTCATATACACGCACATATGCAAGAACACTAAGGATCCACATAGTGTGGAATTTTCTTTTCATAAAAAAAAAAAAAAAAGTGATGGAATCCCAGAGCTTCTAGTTAGAAGATAGAAAATAGGTTAGAGAAATTTTGGTCCCCGTAAGGAAAAGTGTATGCAAAATCAAGATCACAAGTCTTTTTCCATTATGATTTTTCCACGTTATAGATTGAAAGCCAATTGTTTCAGAGTCTCCTTTTTATTCTGAAAAAAATAAATTACGAACTTCTTTGGATGTAGGCCTCCTGCAATCTTATACATTCAATCCCAGTGATATAGAAATGTCTAGAAAAATAATAAAAAAGAAAAAAAAGAAAATCAAACCACCCCAGCCTAGCCCATAGAAGAAATCATAAAACTGAGTAAAAAAGATTTCAAATTCACACCGCTTCAGTCTTTATAACCCTAAAGGCATCTCAAGTACACCATGATGCTAAACTAGTTAAGGGCAGCTACATGAATATGCTTCCACATTTAAATTCAAAGCAGGCCGATTTTTTTAAAAGCTACTGTGATAACATATCATTATTTATCACTTTAGGCCAGGCCCTTTTTGGTCCACTAAGGCTTCACAATCTTTTACATCATGAATGCCATGGACAGCAGCGAAGCTAGATTTTTTTTCCAGCTAGGTCACTTGATAACCATCATACGTTGAAAAATTACTATGATATGACACTTGAAATAAATAATAGTAACAATAGAATTATTCAAGTTCAAAATCAACATCAAATTAAAATACAGTTTATTTATTAACAAAAAAATTAATAGTAATATTTATTTAATCTTAAATAAATAGAAAAAATATTAAAAAAATTATCACTAGAATTAGACCTTGGACCGCTAATAGAGATTAAGAACACGGAAACTTTTAGCTCCTAGAAGAGAAAAATTAGAAAGTCTTTTAATTCGTTCATAGCTTGTTCCACTATAATTTAACAATTTTGCAAACCACCAAAAAATATAAGACAGGAAACTTTTTAAATTAAGAAAAGGAAATTTTTTTTCCTTTTCAAATAGCATAAGAAACCATATTTACCTTCTTTAAATGAAAGATGTGAATCTGTTTGGGCATTGAAATTCTAATTTATTATTTTTTTAGAGGAAAATTATTTAGTTTGAATTGAAAATTACAGAAATCAACTTCTTTTTAATGCAATTTTAATACTTGTTAGTAAAGGAAACTAAGGAAAATGCTCATACATTTAGTGAATAATTTTAATGGTCTTGTTTGACTTTAGATACAAAATTATTAAAACAATCTTATATGGTTTAGTTTTTTACAAAATTTAAAGAGGGTCAAGTGAGTAATATCCCCCCGAAAATCTTAGATTGCTATGCTATTTGCCTAAATCTCTTGAAACTTTTTTTGAAATCAGGGGCGTCAGCTAACACCCCTAGCTTTCACATAGCCTCACCAATGGCCATGGGTTTGATAATAGGGGGTACCAATAACACCAACTTTGTCAACTACTAATGTGAACATAAAATGGGGATAACAGTACCTCCAGGATTGCATGAAACTCATCTTTAGCTATCACGAGCCTATCAACGTCACTTGAATCGACAACATAAATAATGGCCTGTGTGTTGGGAAAATAACATCTCCAATATGGTCTGTTGCAAACATAAGCAGCCAGTGAGCTTGTGAAATTCATCAAACAACCTATTATCTCACAATCAATCAAAAGAAATTATGTACAACTTGTGTGGAAAACATGGCAGAAATAATAATCAATAATCATAAAATTACGTTACAATATCACTCTCAATCTTTTACACATGGAATTATGCACAACTAGCCATCACTCAAATTTTCCTCTTGAGAAAGTGCCTAAGCTATTGGAGTAGAAAAAATCAACTGTTTGAATGGTATTAGAAAAATACCAGTGGTTTGTACATACTGTGATGACATAAATTTTTTATAGTAACAAAAACAAATTTGAGAGAATATTTTAATGAAGCTATAATTCATTATAACTTTTTGGTTATTATTTGTGGGGGAAAAAAATTGAGTCCATAACCAGTTGCAAGTTCTATAAAGAATATAATGAATCACATCAAGTATCATAAGCTTATGATTCCAAAATTGCTAGTCATTAAACAAAACTGAATAGTGTATATCAAAATGCAACTCATGTTATAGTTCCCTGCAAAAATAAAGCAGATTTATTTGTGTGAAAAAGGAGAAGGAAAAGGCAAGAAGTTACCTGATGCTTGTCTGCCCACCTGTATCATAAACATTATAAATGTCATTAGGGCAAGAAATTAACATGAAAGTTTTGAACATGCAAGACTTAGAAAACAGATTAATGTGTAACTCCACATTTGCTTTTGAATAACCAGTGGAAAAATAACAAATGTGGGGAATAATGAACTGGCTGATGGAAAACAATAATTAGATGGTGTGGGAACAATTGACCCTTCTCATATAACTGGTGAAAGATGGGGTATGTCAGTAAAATATCCGACTCAAATGATAATGAGACACTGGCATGTATACAGTAAAAGTTCCATTGTCTCATCAACCAAAAAACAAACAAATAAATTTTATATAAAACACAGCAAGCCTATAATCTACTTTCATTTGTTGGTAATAGAAAGAGCAAAAGCTATAATAAACTTCAAATTTATCTAACACTGAGCAATCAGTAATCAGCAAAGGTTCACATATTCCAATCATTATACAGGCTATGATTGCAATGAACATAAAAAGTAATGCTGGTTTACAGATCAAGCGAAATTAATAGGCTTACCAAGATCCCATACTTGAAATTTGATATTGTTGTACTGAACTGTTTCCACATTAAATCCAATTGCTGCATTAGGAAAACAAACGCTTCAGTTATGAATTATAGACAGAGTAACAAATTACTCGACCCCATTACAGCGAAACAATGACAGAAATTTAAAACTAAAAATGCAATTCCCATATCAAGGGTCATTCATTAACTGATCCAATGGAGGAAAAACACTCGATGGAACTGAAAAAGGCAATGCAATTGGAATCTTATGCAAACCAAAAACAACAAATCGCATCTCATCAGATATCCAGATTCAATAATGTCAATTTTGGATCCATACTCTCAGTAGCCAAACAAACAAACATCAAATTCCGATAAAAATAACTACGAAAAGACACTAACTTGGAATGGTGGATACAACTTCGCCCATCTGAAGCCGATCTGCATCAAAAACCAAAATCAGAACACACAAAAAATTATCAAAATTCAATAAATACCCATCACTCAAAATCACTAAGAAAAAAAACAAACAAAAGGGTATCACTTAGAATCAGAAAAGAGAACAACATACAGAGGATTGTAGTTTTGCCAGCATTATCAAGACCAAGAACAAGGATCCGAGCCTCTTTGTTGCCAAATACTGAAGAGAACATTTTGGAAAACAAAATTCCCATCTTCTTTATAGCTAAGTGGGAGATAGTATAATGGAGATTCTTTCAGAGCATCAGTTGATGAACAGATCGTAGAAGTTGAATTAGATCTGCAAAGCAGAGCCCTTTTCCTCTCTGCAATCAGGAAAAAAAAAAAAAGCAATGTCAAAATGGAATTATATTTTCGTTTCTGTGCATATGATATGTAAGGGAAACGTGCCTGAGGTGAAAAGGAGAGGAGAGGACAGAAGGGTCTGCTTGTGAAAGATATTTAAGATTAACGAGGCAGAAATATAAATTTAAGAAGTCATCGGGGAGAATAAGGTAGAAGAAGAATATCGGGACGGTGAAAGAAAGAAGGAATAAAATTTAAGACTTACGAGAGTGAGAATAAGCATCTCCCTTGAGATAGATGTTATTTTAAATATTTAAATTGATAAAATTATTTTTTTAATTATTGTGTTATATGAGTGTGTTAAAAAATTATTTAGAAGAGTTAATTATATTTTAATATATTTTATATTAAATTAATTTTAATATAATTATATAATTAATTTTTATATAATATAATTATGTTATTAATTATACAATTAATTTATATTTTAATATATTTCATATATAACTATTTTAATAACAGATTTAACGAATCTAAAAATAATTTAGATGATTTTTAATAAATTTAATATTAAATAATAAAATTTTAAAAAATAAAAATAAATAAAACCAGTTGAAATCATCAAATCTACGACATCTTTAACTGAAAATCTTTTTTTTTTCTCGAGTATTCAGTGCAGGGGAGAATGGAATCCAAACAATTGACGCAGGCATCATGTTAAAAAGGAATAAAATAAACCCAAATTAGTAAAACTTGATATAAAATTAAAATGAAGAATCAATAGCAAGCGTAAACATAACATAATAATAAGAAAAATATATATATATATATTTTTATCCAATCAAATTGAAATGACTCTGTTTATATGATAGATAGGAGATACAAGGATAATAAATCTAATACTAGGCATAGCCTGCGCTATGCAACGGGTCTCTATTTTTTTCAAGTAAAATGATGTCCAGATGATGTAAATATATTTTTTTTAAAAAAAATTAACAATTTGAGTTTTAACACCAACTAACCAACTAAGATTAAAGAGTTAATTTTATTTTAATTAGACAGTAAATGAAAAGATAAAGATGTTAATTAAAAAAATCAAAAAAATCAATGTAAGCACGAAATTGAATAAAAAAAAGATAAAAAAAGGATTGGATCAACAAACATGGAAGAACTTAACGGGGGATTAACTATACAAAAATATCTCAGATAAAAAATGGTAATTAAAATAATAAGGATGAAAATCAAAATAAAAATAAATTAGAGGGCAAATAAATTTTTTCAATTGAAGGATTAAATTTAAAAGAAAAATAACTCAAGCAAAAAAGAAAAATAATAAAAGAATGAGGAAGAAATTGAAAAAAAAATAACATACCATAAACCTAAATTGAAGGATGAGATCAAAAATCAATTATAAAGGGATTAAGAAAAAAAAAAAGATATCCAAAGAATAAGGACCTAATAAAAAAAATGAATACATGAAAAATTGAAATTAAAGGACTAAATAAAAAAAGAATAACACTTATTCAAAAGGATAAAAGACAGAAAAAAAATTATAAGAAAAAAGAACAAAACTTTTTGTTGTTAGGGTTCAATTGAAGAGAAAACTAACTAATATACTAAAACACTTTATTTCAAGGTCATTTTGATTATTATTACTATCGTCATCACAATAATAACAAATATACTAAAAAGAAAGGTGAAATTCATGTAGCCGTAGACACACTTCACTATTCACTAGTATAACATCTATGGCCTAGGCTGAAAAAATTGATTGTCTTTGATTTAAGGGTGTTTTGGTTTTTTTACACAGTTCATTTGTCATAACTGATTTGTTTGGGGGTGTTTTCATCGATTCATCTTTTAATACAGTAAAATAACTAAAATACCCCTAGATTAATTAAAAAAAACTAACATTGATGGACAAAGGTGTTTTGGTATTTTTCTTTTTAATTGTACAATATAATTACACAATTGTCCTTAGAGTAAAAAACAAAGTTTAGTATACAGGGGTGTTGACATCTTTTTCTTAGGATTTTTTTTTTGTAATTATTGTGTCGGTTAAGGGTGATGAAATAATTTAATATTTAATTAATATTATTTTTATTCAAAAATTTGTTGGCATATGGTGCGCGCACATGCCAGTATGAGGGAGGCGTCTCGCACTTTGGGCGGCGCGCGCAGCACCTCCTAGTGGTTGAAAATTTTCTTCCATCATCTCACTTTGTTCTTCATTGTATCCTTTTCCTTTATGACCGACACGTGTCATCTAAAGGTGATCGGTTTATCATCGGATGCCCTTTCTTTTTTTTTCTCTTCATTTCTCTCTCCTACACGGAGAGATGCACTCGAGTCCTTATTTTTATTGTTTTTTTCATAGTCAATCCTTTTAGTTTTAATTGTTTATTTATGTCATTTCCCTTTCGTTAAAGTTTTATTATTTGTCAATTTGATGCTTTAATTCTAATTTGTATATAATATTTTTCGGTTCGGTTCTTCTATCAATCCTTTTAGTTTTAATTGTTTATTTATGTCATTTTCCTTTCGTTAAAGTTTTATTATTTGTCAATTTGATCCTTCAATTCTAATTTGTATATAATATTTTTCAGTTCGGTTCTTCTACTTTTCATTTCTTATTTTGTTTCTTTTCTCTTCTTTTTTATACTTTTAATTTTATCCTTCAAGTCAATTTTATGATTTTTGTTTTTTCAATAATAATAATAACTTCAACTTGGTCATTCTTCTTTTATTTCTTAGTTTTTTTTTTCACGTTTGGTGGTGGTGGTGGTCACCAAAGGAGGAGGGGATAATTTCTTCAAATTGTCTTGTATACATGATGTGGAAGGTTATGTTAATACTTAATTATGATAAATTGATATAAAAAATTGAAGAAAAAACAAGGAACTATGTTCCTTCCTTTGAATATATATTTCGGCCTAGGGATCATTAGGATAAATGATGGCGTTGGTTTTAATCTTGTGTATTATTGTGTTAAATTATATATATGTTGAATAATTATAATGAGTTAGGTGTGTGGGAATTGAGGGAAAACCCTTGGTTCCTGTGCAAAGGTTTGGTAAATTTGTTCTTAATGAGAGAGGACAAAATGATAAAATCATGCATGTGCTTAACATGAAGTAAATTGTATCAGTTTGACGATGTGAGTGGACTATACATGTGAAATATTGTATATGTAGAAGTAATCAAAAATATATTACTTTTGGATCCAGGTATAAATCCAAAATTGATATAAATGATGGTAAAGTGATATTCATATTCTTGATAGCAGATATTGTTGCGACCAGACCTCAGGGCATAGGAGGATTAAGATCACGCTAGACTGGTAAGTATTCTAATCTTATACTTAAAATTGAGATAAACAAAGATAAATATAGTATGACTGGATTTGTTTGTCCATTTGTACGAAGGCCAATGATATCTATTAGACTGATACCGACATCTCTTAAAGAAGTATTATCAACATAGACTTGATTAGCCATTTCAAGATTATAGCGGCTAATGATGTCCATAAAATTTTATTGACATCGACCTTTAACCTAAAAAATGGAAAGAAAAATGTTAAATAGACTTGATTAGCCTTCTAGATCATGGAGGTTAGTCATATCAACAAGATTATGTTGATATTGGCGTTAACATGGACTTGATTAACCTTTTAAATCATGGGGTCTAATGATATCAACATGATTATATTGATGTCAGCATTAATATCGACTTGATTAGCCTTCCAAATCCTAGAGGCTAATGATATCAACAAGATTATGTTGGTATCAACATTATCATGGTCTTGATTAACTTTCCGAATCCTAGAGGCTAATGATATCAAAATAATTATGTTGGTATCAACAATATTATCATAAACTTGAGTAGCCACTCCCGGTTATGGAGGCTAATGATGTTAGTGGGGTTATATTGGTGACAACATCACTTGAAAATTAATTAGCTATCTAAGGTGTGAGAAACAACGATATCGAGATAAATGATATCAATATATCCTTGATTATTTGTCTTTGTGATGATAATTAATGATATTGATTCGAAATTGATATCGGTATTGATGAGTTAACTTAGGTTATAGGTGATGAAAGACATCAGAATGTGTAATACCAAAAATTAAATTTGTGTACAAGGAATTTAATGAAAGGGAATAATATTATTGATTTGCTTTAATGAGAAGCAATAATTTGTTCCTTATTTATTAAAATTGAAATAAATAAACTTGATATATGAATCTTATTGTGTATGTTTATTTACAGGTTTATCTCACTCGAGATAGGAGTAGCACCTTAGTTGAAGTTGTGCATATTTTGTTATAGATTAGGTAGAACTTTGTCTAATAGGAACTTTTAATGTAATTATTAACTAATGCTTTATATTAAACTTATGGAATGGTGATGAAGATATATTTGCATGCCAATTTATTTGGTATTTACTCTATATTTTGGGTTAAAAGTAAGTTAATTCTCGCCATAGATTTTTTTACTATTGTTTCATAGATTATTTGAGATCGTGTTGATTTAATAATTATAACTAGAATTATTAAGAAACTACCTTGATATTAATTTTTAAATTTCTAAAATACTGGAAATGATATATTTATTGTTGACAAGAAGTATTAATATACTTGAGAAGTCATGGTTTGTATGGTGGTTGTTGTGATTGTTATATAGGATAATTGGATTATGTAATTGAAAAGAATTTTTTAAAGTGTAACAGGTTAAGTTGATGACTTGAAATATTATAAATATAAAGAAAATTCTACTAAAATTTTAACAGGTTAAGTCGATGACTTGAGATTTTCTAAAATAGAGTTGTTACAATATCTTTATAGTGGTTGTACCTTATTCAATAACTTTGTCAAAATGATATATAGATCCATAATTGTATAATATCTAGCTTTTAATCCTTAATAGAGATTGTGACATGGTAATATTATTGTTTTAGTGCGATATTATGGATACTTTATTTTCTTATATAATTGTTTTTCTAAGATTCATAGCATTCAAATAAATTTTAGTAGAGTCCATGAAAAAATAGCTATTTCCTTAAATATCAAGAACAACAAACTCAAGCTTTATGAGATTTGACATTATTGAACTAGTAGATAACAAAAGAAATTTTAATAAAATAATAAGTTATAGTAATGTGTCAAATTTATCAAAATATAAATTATATAATAAAACATTAAGTAAGAATAAGATCTAAGGTAATTAAGAAAAATATGCAATATATACTACAATTTAAAAACAATAAGAATTAAAAGTTAAATAGCGATTACAAATTTGAATAATAAGAACACACATTTTATTTATCAAAACACCATAAACTTTATATATATACACACACACACATTTTCATTATTAAGATAAAATGTCACAAAGAAAAAACTATTGTCAAACATGTAATAACAAATGCGTGTAAATTATATAAAATATTTTATATGAATTAAGCCTCTTTGAGAAACCAAGATGATATAATATATATTTATCTTCTTGGATAAACAATAAAATCATAAGAATTTATCTTTTTCAATATGCTAAAAATCATAGCCTCTTCTGAAGGATTTTCTAAATTTACTAGGAGGTTAAAAATCTTAACCTCTTTTAGAGAGTTTTCTACCACCTATTATCTTTTGCAATATTTTACGGGCATTGAAGGTGATAGAAAAATTAAAGTTTTAGTTTTGAAACCCTAAAAATCCATTTTTAATTTGTTTTAACTAGAAAAACAACTAAAAAACTTATTAAACTCATTTCAAACACTAAAACAATCTTTAATCTATCTAAACAACAAAATTTTAACAAATAATTTTTTTTGAAGGACCCCGATTTATTTTTTTCAGCATGGTTAAAGAAAAATACCACTTTCATTTAACTCTCCTTGAAAAGACAACCCACTAACATCAAGATCATTTTTTTTAATAGATGAAATGTCACATTTCAAGCATTTTCTTTCTCCCCAATATTTTTTAGTGACTTTCTCTCTTATTTTTTAATATCCAATAATCGAAACATAAAAAAAATAAAATTTAGGATTGAAACGCACAATTATAAAATAACAAGGATTAAATAATAGATAAAATAAAATATTAGGGAGCAAATCAAAATTTTCCATTTCAATATTCAAATAGGGTATGTTTTGTTTGTTTTTGTTAAATGTGGTCCTTCTTCTTTTAATTTCTTTTTTTTAACTACCACTAAAGTTGTATTTTGTAAAATCAATATTTAATTCATTATCACAATATTTCTTGGTACTTTGTATATATGAGAGAATGCAGATTGAAAAAAAATATTAATACATAGAACCATGCTAATGTAACTTAAAAAGTTGAAATTATAAATAAGAAATTTTGATGATAAAAAAAAAAAAAGAAAATTACATGGTGATGAAGCTACAAAAAATCATAGGGAATATTCTGGAAGGAATTTTTCGTGAGGACTTCTATAGATCATTCGTAGTGTGTTCTACGACCTCCACTTCCAGACAACATTGACTTCTTTAAAGGATTTTTTCAGGGGTTGTAAATCTTCTCTTCAATTAATACCTGCACAATGTCCCTTAAAGACCCCTTGGGGTGTTGATGGGAGACCCTTCGAAGATTAAGTTATTACGAGGTATTTTTATGCAGCAAAAAGACATTAATGAAAGTATTAATGAGCTTTTATGAAGATAGAGAAGAAGAAGGAGAAGAATATATAGAAATTAAAGAAGAAGAAGAAGGATTGTGTTTAGTCTAAGAATATAAGGTTTCGAGCCTTTTTTCTGGGTACTCAAGCTTCCTTTTATATTACCTGACTTGACTTGTTTCATACAACATAAGAGGGGTAGAAATGTAATCTTGTAATGGTAAAATAATGTTATTCTACTGCTCGTGCTATCACATCTAATTAATATAAGCATAAACTGCATGTTTGTAATTAATGAGATGTGATAGACATCATAATTACTAGCCCAGACCCGGAGTATAAGAGGTTCAGTGTGGAGTTACCTTTTATCTATACATTGAACCTGAGAGGAATTGGGTTCAGCTCGTACGTTGAACCTGAGGGCAGTTGGGTTCAGCTTGTGATTGTCTCCAAGAATGGTCAGGGGCGGACGCACCATGGACCAACATGGAGTTGTGCGCGGACGCGTCCCTGGCCCAACATGGAGTTGAGCGCGGAGAAAACATAACCCCATTTTGGATTATGACTTTCGTGTGATGGTCTTTAAATGAAGGAGGTTTTTAGAAAACCATGACCCATCACATGGTGCACATCAACGTGTTTACCCTAGGTTTTTTTAGTGTATTTAGTAATTTATATATTTATTACCTTCAAATGTTTTGAATTTTTTTTTCTTTTTGTTAGTTTTAAATGAATACCTTGGTTGTTTGCTACTTTGCATAGTCAAAATACAACATGTTAGATTTTTCCCCGTGACTCTCATCCGATTAGTTAAGAACATCACCCATTACATTCACATCTATATATCATGATATATCTCCCATCTTCTCGTGGTTATATATATATATATATATATATATATATATATATATATATATATATATATATA
>Ga0307518_10002227_pt1 | contig 14180 bp, 16 predicted proteins | sample 25_EM_MG_FD_203889 | JGI IMG/M metagenome (GOLD analysis project Ga0307518, IMG submission 203889) | Populus trichocarpa ectomycorrhiza microbial communities from riparian zone in the Pacific Northwest, United States - 25_EM | ecosystem: Host-associated > Plants > Roots > Unclassified | place...
GAGCAGTAATAAAACACTACAACCCCAGCACCGCAGCGTATGACCAGTTTTTGAACTCTCAGGTTTTGGCAGGGAATTAGTTAAAGAAGAGTAGAAATCTCATTATAGTAATGGGTGTGGATTACTACAACACATTGAAGGTTGACAAGAATGCTAAAGATGAAGACTTGAAGAAGGCTTATAGAAAGCTAGCTATGAAATGGCATCCTGATAAGAACCCGAATAACAAGAAAGAAGCTGAGGCCAAATTCAAACAGATCTCTGAAGCTTACGAGGTTGGTATCATGATCACTCTACCTAGTATCTCTATTCTATACGTAACAGTTCTTTATTGCTATATGTTTTTAATGCTCTGCATACGGAGTGATAGCTCTGTTCTAGAGGGGCAGCTACTTATCTGGACTGGCGGCAATTGGTCACCTTTCACGTTGAAATCACATTTTAGGATCTGGGTTTTGCTCTTTTTTTCCCATAATTGCTGGCCTTTTTAGGATTTCCCCATCAAAATCTTCCCTGTTTTTATGGTGTATAGACAATTTATTGCCTCTCATATTTGGTCTCTTTTTAGATCATGCAGAACTAAATAGGATATCATGTTTTGCATGTTGATTATTTTACAGGTTCTAAGTGATCCTCAAAAGAGAGCAATTTATGATCAATATGGTGAAGAAGGGCTTAAAGGTCAGGTTCCACCACCAGAAACTGGTGGTCCAGGAGGAGCAACCTTCTTCTCAACAGGAGATGGGCCGGCAACATTCAGATTCAATCCGAGAAATGCTGATGACATTTTTGCTGAATTTTTCGGCTTCTCGAGTCCATTTGGAGGAATGGGAGGTGGTGGTGGTGGTATGAGGGGTGGTTCAAGGTCATTTGGTGGAATGTTTGGGGATGATATTTTTAGTTCTTTTGGCGAGGGACGTCCAATCAATACAGCTCCTCGGAAAGCTCCTCCAATAGAGAATACATTGCCTTGTAGCCTGGAGGAGCTCTACAAGGGGACCACTAAAAAGATGAAGATTTCAAGGGAGATTGTTGATGTTAGTGGGTAAGTGGTACCTTATCAATCTTGTATTTCTACTTGTATCCCTATATTAATAGCCATGATATTGTTTGTATGAACAAGACAGCAATTGCATGCTTTGATTTGTATCATACTTTATATCTTAATTTTGGCTATGGTGTGTTCCTTCATGTCTTTTGGATGCTTTGAACTTGATGGGATTGAACTTGCCGTGCAACCCTAGCCAACCTTTCTTCAGCATGATCCTTTCTCTCGCATATATTGACTGCTGGTTTTGTGATACAGGAAAACACTGCCCGTGGAGGAAATCTTGACTATTGATATCAAGCCTGGTTGGAAAAGGGGAACAAAAATAACCTTCCCGGAGAAAGGTAATGAGCAGCCAAATGTTATCCCTGCAGATCTTGTCTTCGTAATCGATGAGAAACCACACAGCACATTCACAAGGGAAGGCAACGATTTGGTTGTGACGAAGAAGATACCTCTTGTGGAAGCTCTAACAGGCTGTACCGTTCATCTCACGACCTTGGATGGGAGGACCCTCACCATCCCCGTCAACAACGTGATTCATCCGAACTATGAGGAAGTAGTCGCCAAGGAAGGTATGCCAATACCGAAGGACCCATCAAGGAGGGGCAACTTGAGAATCAAGTTCGACATCAAATTCCCAACAAGGCTATCTGCTGAGCAGAAGTCAGGAATCAAGAAACTATTAAATTCTTAGATCCGGCCGATAGTACATGTGAATATTTTTTGAGATGGTTGTGAGTTTCTGCCTCTGTCCTGTGTCTGTATGGCTGAATCAATAGAGCATTCATTGTCAGGATGAATAAAAGGCAGCGGTTTCAGCCTGTGCCCTATTGGATTATATAGTGTGTACTAATGATAACTACTAAACGAAGTCATAAGAAGATGCTGGTCTTAAACAGCACTGGAATGCTACAGAATAGTTTCGATCTTGTGCTCTCTGGGTGTTTGGCTAGCAAAGACAGGGAGTTGATACCACCTGCTCTTTTCCCCCATATTTTGTTGCTCTTGGGCTATTGGCTCTTCATCTTTAGTCTCGCATTTCAAGTATTTTACGTTCGCCTTCGATTGGAAACAGAGGCAGCCTGGGGAGCCGCCGGGTCTCCCTGTCATGCTTCATGGAAGGATGTGAAAATCCCCAGCCCCGAGTTTGCGTTTATAAGCTTCTCGTCGGCGTTTCTTGTTTCCTTCGCTAAGAAAGAAATTCTCAGGAAAATGGAAAATGTAACGTTAATTAGCTATATTGACAAATCTGTGTCAGACAAAACTTCATATAAAATAGAACGAAAAAAAAGGGGAAAAGCCTCATTTTCCAGGACACGCTTACAAATACAATCCAATGCCTCACTAACAATGATGAATTACAACGCGAATCTGTCTAATTACTTTCTACCTCCTCTTTCTGTTATGTATTGCCCGCTAAAATAAGAGTAAGGGGCAATTCTCTTTCTTACTTCCCCCTATTATACATTAATTTAGCTGGCTGCCAGTCAAGCTGTGTGATTCAAAATTTTTAAGGCAGCTCAAATATATGACTATATCAACGCATTAGCAATATGCTTCAGTCACTGTACTCGTCTGAATCCGCAGAGTCCATACCTTCATCACTCTGCACCCGATTGGCAGCTCTGTCTGATCCATCACTCATTTCCATGTCCCCCTCTGAATCATCATCTCCCATAGCTTCAATGCCGTTAGAAACATTTGCATCATCATCACTCACCTCCATTGGATTTCTATTCCAACCATTGGAAATGCCACTGAAACCTGGTTCCCAATTTCCTTGCCCATATACCTCTTCAACATTATCATCAGATTCTGCTTCTTCCATAATGTTGCTATTATCATCACCATTCATCCTGCCCTTTTTAACACTCCAATCTTCATCACCGATGTTTCCGAATGATTTAACATAGTTGTTGTGGACAGCTGATTTTTTCGACAGGTAGCTCGTGGAGGCAACCTTGTCAGTTATCCGACCAAGCAAGGGCTCCTTGGGTTGCATCTTTTCCACTCTCCTCTTCCTTACTGTACGTCGACCCCGACTAGTTGCTTGCAAATTTGTTTTTTTCCCCTGCTGCCTTGGTCCTTGATTCAAATTCTGAGTTCCCCTAGAAGAACTCTTCCTGCCTGTATCAGATTTTAAACCAGGCATTCTTCTCTGCCACTTTGTTGCAAGTCCTTGATCGCGCCTCCCTCGTCCACGTTTATAACTGCTCTGCTTACCACGTAGATCAACAATATCTTCTTTAATGTGCTCTTCTTGCTTTGTATCTTTTAATTCAACATCTTCATTCTTAAAGGGAGAATATCTTGAAGAAAGCTTCTGCATATGAGAAAAACTGGGCATATATAATCACATTCAAAGAATATTTCATATCAGGGATCAGCTATAATTTTCCAAAATGCCACTGGTGATGATCTTTTAACTCAGTGTGTGGCCCCAACTTGCCCATAAAAGGCGCCTTATCAAGCATGGGTTTGCATCCACACTCTTCCCCTAACTAAGGGTATAGGTGATGATCATTCTAAAAGCTGTTAAAACTTGTGGGATTGTAACTTCCTTTAAAACACTCAAAGATTCCAACTCTTTTAGGAATTTTGCAGAACTTTCTGCTCAATTTAAAAGTGGGAAAAGGAATGAGGGATTCTACCCACCTCCCTCATCTCAGAAAAATAAAAAAAGCCCATGTAGGCAGATCTTAGCAATGGCAGTAAATGAAACAGAAAGTGAACAAAAAAAGCTGGGGAGAATTAACTGACCATATATAGTTTGACTGGTTTGTCTGCAGAGGGCTTGGGTTTCTCATTCTTTACATAAATAATAGATGCATCTAGCTCAAAAAGCCTCAGGGCCACAGCTGCAGTGGTTTTTGGCATCCATGGAAGTACAGGAACCAATCCCAGACTAGCAGAATCATGTGCTGCACTCCCTGACAATGCGGAGGAGCCCAATAATTCTTTAGTCATCTCAAAATTCGATGACAATCTCTCTCTTTTTATGGCACTCTCAAACACGGTCAATATCTGCAAAATGAACTCTAAAATAAGCAAAAACATCCCACCAGGTATGTAATATTCTTGTTACTGTAATGTCTTGCTGCAAATCCACACGCACATTTGTCCATTTAAAAGCACATTAGCTAAGCAAATTGTTTATCCACATGGGCAAGCAAATTGTTAATCCACGTGGGCATATCGAAATCCATAGTCTTTTCGAGCCTCAGGACTGCACTGCAGCAAGACCATAACAGGGCAACAGCAGGATAAATTAATACACATCATTCTTCTATCTAGCGCTCATATATATGTATAACAGGGCAACAGCAGGATAAAATTAATATACATCATCCTTCCATCGAGCATACCCATGAAATGTTTTTTTTTTTAAATAAATAAGTGTCACGATAACAGTATGTTTCCTCTGAACAAAAAAAAAAAACCACTTCCCTGCCCCATCATTAACAGAATACAAGTAATCGTAATAGAAGTAACAAAGAAAATCACAGAGCATCACTATTTAGGGAAAGAAACTAACTAGGCATTACATACTTATGCCAGACATTGAACAGGAAAAACACAAAAAATATGCATGTTAATTTTTTGTGATGTGTAATAAGTTGAGAACCTGCAGGAGTTCCTCAGTTGATGATGGCATTGCCAACTTCATACCCCAGTCCTTCCTGGGGATTCCCATCCAAAATGACTCAAGAGCTTCTTGCGGAACAGATACCTGCAAACTCAAAAGTGAATAATATCAGTCAGCATGATTAATAATCATCAACACTTGGGACCCAGACTAAGAAAATATTTTCCTTTCATTTGTAAAAAGATTTAATTACACTGTCATATGAAAATTTCCAACCTCAATGCAACTTAAAAGTGCCGTCAGCAATCTGGTTCCTGGAGGTAAAGAAGAATCACAAGTACATGCATTTCCAGGATCAACCTTCCTTTTCTTTTTGCATTGAATCTCATGTTCAGCAAACTCAAATTTCTTGTTTTCAAATTTAAATGTTTGGTGGCAAGAAAGACAGTGGGGGTCTTCAGAGAGATAAGTGTCAAGACACAGGTCACAAGTGTCCAATAATTGCTCACATCTTTTCTTTCCATATTTCACGGCACATAACGTTGAGGAATTAAAGCACTCTTTCCACATCCAGTTCTGAAAATCCTGGTACCTTTTCAGAGCACCCTTCTTCTCTGCTGAATTTCTGCCAAGCTCAATACTAAACAAAGAAAAAGCATCCAAAGTATCTGAGCTGGAAACACAAACCATACTGCTAGGGCTGTCGTCTGCTGGGCAATCAGCAGTGTCTGTTTCAGCTGTTTCTTTTTCATCTGTGGTTCCACTTTGGCACACAATGTTTGCAGATCCCAAGTTCCTTCGAACATTTTCTTTGAAAGATAATTCAATCTTTTGCAACATTATACACAAATGAGATTCCCTAACCCCACGTGTATCCAAAGATGATAAAAGTGTATCAAAAGCCTGAACAGAAATAGAGTTGAATATGGTATCAGTGAATGCTGCAAGGCATCAACCAAAGAACAAAAACTCATCATATGATCCAAGGAGGTTCACATCCTCATGTGATCAATCATGAGAGATAAAGAGAGACTAGCATCCATCAGTAAAGAGATTATTTCCAATTCTAGCAAGTGGAAGAGGAGAAGTCCTAAAAGAGAAAATTTCTTGTTTTTAATGCTAGGACAACCTCTAAGGAAAAAGACAGCAGAAAGGTAGAAGATGAAAAGAGAAAACATGTGCTTCCACCAGAAGAGATATCATATATTCGTGTTCTTAGATATTTCCCGAAGAAAGAAGGAAAAGCACAAATTCTCTCCAAGATTCTCTAACAATTGCATGTCAAAGCTACATGAAACCAAAGGACAACATCATCATATCCCCCCCTTCTCCCCAATAGGTTGCATCAATACAGATACAATTATTCAGATTATGTCTGCGACTAATATATCCATGGTCATTGGGGGATAACTGGCGGTATTCATCTTAAGAATCCCATTTTAACTCTGGCTTTAAGAGTCCAAGCAAAAATTAAAAAACTTTTATCACAAATTCTTAGAGATTATTACAGCAGAGCTTGCAATCAAAATATAAAATGCATAAATCACAAAGAGATAAATTACCTCTTCCGAATCAATAACCCTCCAATTTCCATCATGTAATTCTACGAAGATCCTACCAGAACAAGGATCATTTCTAGAAGCAGATGCCACAAACTGCCAGTACCTGTTACGTCTGCGATCTTGGCCAAGGGGCAAGGACCTGTAAATACACATCTCTTCTGCTAGGTGGGCAATATAAGCTTTCAATTGTGAACGGGACCTTTTTGAAGCATATCCATGCTGCTGAGCTGAAATGTTATCTGGATTCAAGGAAAGATCTTGAATAACCAAAGCTTTCTCAGAAAGAGCACAGCTTCCATGATTCTCTGCATCTTCTGGCAATGGTTTCTGATCCTCAGCATTACTTGGAGATGCTTCCTTATTTTTGCCATCAACAAGAACCAAGGGGCTTTGGCTGCCCTCCACAGCAGAACTAGTGACTTGTGTTTCAACTTTTCCCCCAGTAAAAGATGGAAAATCTAATTTACTGATGAACTCTTCTTTCAACCGACTTCTATCTAATTGTGCCTCAGCCCACATTTGCTTTTTAAGAACATTTGCAGCTTCCAAACGATCCTGTAAAACTTTATATTAATTACAAGGGAAAAACTAGCAGCTTCCTGGCATGAAAGTGATTTAACATTTGACAACACAGAAGTGGAACATTTACCTCAAGAACAGCACGGATGGAATTCCCTTCGTTCGAAATACCAACTAACACAACAAGGGCACTAAGACGTTCTTCGACACTGAGATGAGAATATTCCCCTTCAGTGAGTCCCTGAATCCATGATTCACCTGAGTTGTTTTCATCAATTTCAATATTTTCTTCATCTGCATTATTAGTCCCCTCATCTTTATGAGTAACACACTGCTCAATGATACTAGGAGCCACTGCATCCTTTGGGCCATTCAAAGAGAAAGATGAAAGACCTTTCTCACACTTATTTTGTACAGTTAATGAAGCGTCATTACTGACTTTACCACTTCCACTCCCAGATAAAGCATTTACTTTGCTAGAATGGACAGTGCTTTTGTTAGAACTCATTGGAGTAGCTAAATCATCAACTTCAGGATCCTCATCAGCATCTCCTTCAGAGTCCTCATCTCTTTCAACATCATCAGCATCTTCTCCACCTAAAAATCCATTTTCAAATATTCTAATTTTCTTTCTGGCTTCTGCAAGTATCGCCTCAGCATCAGCAGGATCCTTTCTGAAAGCTGCCCGTACACAATATGTTGAAGGAGCAATTCTTTCAAAAAGCTTTTGATCCCTTGTCAAAGCAACAGAAATAGATGCCTCTGGCGTCTTGCTTGTTGTCAGGTCTCGAAGTCCAGATTTCTGTAAGCAAAGGGGACAAATGAGGACAATGACAGTGAGGAAAAATTAATTTTAACCAACAAAACTCACCTGAATCCTGTCTGCAAGTTCTAGCACTGTTAATCCTTTGCTACCTTCAAGAGAAAGAACATGAAAAGCTGCAAACTTAACAGTTCCAGGTGTCAACCGATGCCTGGATCTTCTAGGAAGCAACAAACCCTTTTCTCGCATTAACACAAATGCATTTTCAGCTGCTGATCCGTTGCGTATAATAGAAACAATATCTTCACAATCTTTAACCTGCAACTAACAATACAATCATCTGTGAGTACATGAAAGGACAAAGCATAAAAATAATAATCAGTCCACAAACATCTTATTATACACATTTGCATGAGCTAATAACAAGCACTTAAAAAATGTGGTGGAAGTTATCATCCAGATCGAACATAAATTAATATCAAAGCATGTAATTTAACAAGTGCTGAAGCATAATTAAGCTAAAACCCACCTAGAAACATCTTAGTATGCCATAAAAACTAATAAAGGTCATTAATAAGTATCCTATCTTAGGAGGGAAAATTGAAAACAATCCTACCATTCAGCATTTTTGCATAGATGCCTGCTCTCAAGACCCAAACAAGAAACTTTATTGTTGCAAGCCTAGGACTTTCACAAGCACACCAAAGATGACTAGTGCCATATATTTGATGAGTTAGTTATAAAGGCACAACAAAATCCTGAAGAATCATAATGCCAAATAGTCCTAAATAATGAATTCACTATGAAAAAAGGCAGATATATCACAATTAACAAATTCCCAGAAAATAACCATATTCTAAAACTACTACTGAACTACAAGTGAAGTTTCAACTGTCCATTTTCTTGACTGTATTATTCCTCCTCTCTTCAGCTGTACATCATTCTCTTACCAGCTCCAATGAAAGCTTTAATCTTTGATTAAATGTGCTACCTCACTATTTTTCTTGTTTCTCCCCATCTTCCAAGTCTCAATCAATGATATCAATTAAGTAATTCCAATTGTTACTGCACTGAACATCTGTTGGTGTATAGGAATTCAGCTCTCTCTAAACCAGTTTTAACTGGCATATATATTGCACATTAAAGGACCTAATGCAGGAAGAAAATAGAAGAAAATGAAGAAATCAAGACAAGGACAAACCTCATCAATATCACCCAAACCTGCCCATGTTGCACACTTTTTCTTCAACCGTGGCCCAAACCCTGCAGACAATGCCAATTGCCGGAGTATTTCGGGCCATGTTAATGAATTTAAGTGTTGCTGCCAGTTGCGTATATCAAAGCCCCATGTATGCGCCTAATAGAGTAAAAATATAAAATGGTTTAGCATCAATTAAAGGATATCACTCCAATGAATATCAGTAAGCACTTCCATGGAGTAGATCTTACCCCTTGAACAATTTGTGGATGTCCGCCTTCAGGATTGGCTGTATAATATTGATTTATCCCTAATCCACTAGATGGTGTCCTAGCAACATCTTCAATGTCTTTAATTATTAATTTCAGAAGAGCAACATGTAATTCACCAAGCAATCTCGAATCCTAAAATCAAAATGCCATAAAAATCAACTAAGAGCAAAAGGATGATGCATAAAACGGAGTTAGAGAAAACAAAATTGACCATGATGAAACTCCATTAGAAACTCACATAGTCATGGAAAGCTTGAACAAACTCATCGAGTGTAAATGGCCATAGCCCAAGGACATCAGCAAAAGTAATAAAAAACTTCCAGACCTGAAAAAGACAAAAATTTAGGGGGGCTCAAAATACAGATAAGAAATTATTAACATTATCAAAAAATTCTCCGAAGCAACATAACAAGCATAGACAAACAGTGTAGAAGATAGCATAACTTTCATGAGTTAAAAAGACATGGCACAAATGAGCACCAAAAAATAAGCCTGCTGGGAGTTATCAGAATTTTGTTAGTGGAACTAGAATGTACGCTAGTGAATCACATGCTAATCAGAAAATCCTGGATTGATAATACATAACAGAGCCCAAGGAAATAAAAGCGAGTTTAGGACATACCATCAGAAGATTCCCAATATTTTCTTCAGAATCTAACCAAGGTTGAAATCCAAATGATTTTTTTAATTGCACGGCCTCAGATGGGAATGTGATCAACAAGTCTGGAACACAGAATATTGCTTTTGTAACTACTAAAATGTTAAAAACAAACTTCTAACCCTCCTATTTCAACAGAAAAAAATCAAATTATTCTTTTAAATTGTGGTCTAGTCATCAGATATGATTACCTCTAAATGAATCGAGATTTTGCAAAGTATCATAGTTGAGGTTAACTATTGAGGCTAAGCCTTTGCTTGCAGCAATCAATTCCATGAGTTCTAGCTGTTCATCCTCAATTAGATCCAAAGAGTCTTTAGCGATCTTGCGTGCAGTTGCTTTCTCCATGGCAGCTTTGCGTTTCACTGCCTCTTTCTCTCTACGAAGCTCTTCTTTTTGCCTTATTTTCTCAGTCTTGAAAATAAACAAGGAAACCGAAGAGATAGTTGGAATACAGCTATCTAAACATTAAAAAAACTGGCTAAAAGCTCAGAATAGGGGACTCGAAACTCACTCTTAAATACTCTTTCTGCATAAACTTTTCTCTTCGCTCAAGTTCACGTTTTTGCTCCCGAAGTGATCTCTCCTCCTCTCTTTGCTTTTCACGCATTAATCTCTCTTCTTCTTTTCGTCTCTCACGGTCAAGCCTTTCCATCTCTTTCTTCATCCGTTCTTCATTCTGAGATTGCAAGTTCAAACATCAGAATCAGATGAAAAAAATACATGTTGGCATCCGATGCATGTTAACATAGTACCTTCCGCCTTAAAATATCTTGTTTCTCAAGCTCTTTGCGTGTCCGAATCTCATAAGCTTCAACTTCTCTTGCAGTTCTAGGTTCATCGATCTACAAAAGGCAACCACATATATCATTACCAATCCTTGATTAAATGACACGCGCACGCACAGAGAGAGAGAGAGCAAAGTTTTTGATGACTTCATAATACCTTGTGTTTCCTTTCCAACTGCAGCTCAGTGTCATTGTGGAAGGTTTGTGCATCAGAAAAGACATTTGGATTTTCTAGTCCCATAATAGGATGACTAATAGATTGAGCACTTGTTCTATTTTTTGTAAAGGTGTCTTGTTGCAAGAGATAGTCACCATCCCTTTGAGTTGATGAAAACACATGCCCCCTCTTGTCTTGTTGAGACAAAAGGCGAGCACGTGGTATTTGGCCTACACCAAATGGTGAAGCTCTTCCCCTCAAAGTGTCGACTGGCGAATCATGATAAGGAGATTGGATATGCGGTCCATATGTATCAGATCGAATACTGGCCGGATCCTGGAGAAAGTGATACTTATTAGGAGCCTTTGCAGAGGTATAAGATTGAATTGCTACTTAGGAGTTCAACCAATATGAACTATGTGAAATACATAATCTACACTTTAGAAATCCAACATTTACTCAGGAAGGCACACATCATATCAATCTATGGTACTAATATCATGAAAATATCGGTTATTTATGGAATCCAGTGCAGAAGTGGAGAAATCCCCAAACAATGGAGAGAACAAGCAATAAGAACTTGATAGATATGCAACAAGGTCAATTCCATTAGCTTGACAATAATTAAAAGCAGACTTCCACTACCTTCAGGCTGTCACCTATTATCGTTTTGTGCTTTTCAAGAAGGATGGTTTCTTCTTTGTTAGTTGTCAATTGCTAATTGCAGGTTGCTATTATCTTGCAATGGATTTAGATATAATAGCAGTCCTAGCAATAAGAGAACACAGAACCTCATCTGACCTAAGAGATGGTAATATAGGCTAACCAAAGTTAAAAAAGAAAAGACCAAGATACCAAGAAATTGGAACAGGGGGGGAAATGAAAAATCCCTAGTTTAATGACCAATAACTTTTGGATGCTGACAGCACACCAACGCATCACAAACCATGTTGCAGTTCTATAGTAGCCAGGAAATACAAAAAAATCTCAACCAACATTGTACATGTAACGTGCACAACAAAAATAAAAGAAAGATATGATGAATTTGAGAAACTACTTTGCTTGATTTAGCATCACGTCGCTCATATACTTTGTCCTCATAAGAATACCCCATTCGCTTTGGTTGTTCTGTAATTGCAGCTGCATAAGTGTACATAAATATATTTAGCAAATGTGATCCCAACATCAAAAGAATAAAAAGTTCACAGGTCAATGTTTAACAGAACATAGAGAAAAGTTTTGTTTCTTTACCACAAATATCAGTGAACAAACAATTAGAACCAGAAACACTATCCTAATTCATAAAGTTTCATTTCAAATATCCTAACGAGCACAATTTTTAGTTGTAATTAGAGTACAAGTGAAGTTCAGTTGTTCATTTCAAATAACAAACAAGCAAACGTAAAAACAGTAAAAATTAGCACCAAAAGGCATGGAATAAAATAGCATCCATGACGACTAAGCATTTTTTTTTATTTTGCTCAAAACTGAACTCAGATCACACAATGCCTACGTTCATCCCACCTCATTTCAAAAACAGCCATTACTACAGTATCAAGCAATCAGAAGTACAGCAGTTTTAAAATCAGTTAAGCACCTATGGGTTCCCCAAACGCATCAGGTGGCAAAGGATCAAACTCCATTCCGAGAATTGGTCCATCCTCCCTCAATGGCTCTCCAAGTTGTGCCTCCACACAAGCAATAGCTCTAAGCTCCGTAACTGATCGGGGTGATGACTCGTAGTGTCTTCTCACCTTATGGCCATCATCCAAAACCACCTTTCTTGACTCAGAAAGCGGACTAGAACCCGAAACGGACCCGGACCCATAATCACTCCCACTGTCAGCCCTCACTATCCTCATATCCTCCAAAGGAGACCCGGGCAATGGAGCTGCTTTCCGGTGCTTTACCAGATTCTCCTTTCTGTCTTTCAATCTCCTGTGGCAAAACCACATCTGCAACTGCCTATCAGATAGTCCTAATTTCTCCGACAACTCAGCCCGCATCTCATCGGACGGATATGTGTCCGCTGATCAAACCAACAATGAAACACCAAAAATAAGCCAAATAATACAGCAAGGGGAAAAAAAACACTTAACTACATAACACAAAAAACACATACTTATGCACACACATAATGCACAAAATAATAATAATAATAATAATAATAAAGGAATCAAAATCAGCCAAAACCCATAAAATCAACAAAACAAGCGAAGAGACAAAAATTACACATGGAAAAATTTTAAAAATCCGAAGAAACAACTAAGCTAACACAAAAAAATTAGCTAGCTATAAGAACAAAATCACCAAAAAGTCACAAAATCTCAATAACACAACAAGTAAGCCTCTACATTCAATAGCACACCAATTAACACGAATTCATGAATGAACGGAATCATAAGCACAAAAAATCGAGAAAAATGAAATCAGAAGAGATCAACAAGCACAAAAGCAAGCAGAAAGATTGAAAAGAAAAACAAATAAAACATAGAGAGAGAGAGAGAGAGGAAGTGCACGGACTGGCATAAGCGTTCTCGAGGGTTTGGAGTTGGAAAGGAGTCTTCATCTGTCGTTTAGGCTTGCTTTGACCTTCATTAGAATTCATAGCATTACTCTTCGATTTGCTGTGATTTTCTCCTTCCGAATTCGCCTCCTCCATCCCAAATCGAGATCGAAAAAATTAGGGTTTACAAAAGAGAAAGAGAGAGAACTGATCGGTTTTACTTTTTTCCCCTCTCTCTCGTATCGTGAGAGTCAAGGCCGCGAGGAGAAATTATTATCATTCCTACCTGCCTTTTATTATCTTCGTAAGAATTAAAATAAAAATGATAAACGCCGCGTGAGCAGAAAATAAAAGAATTGAGCGAGCGAACGAACGAATAATATTAATAAGAGAAAATAGAAATAAAAACAAAAACAAAAACAAAAAGAAAACAGGAAAAGGGAGAAAGGAATCAACAACGAGAGAACAACAAAAACAAAATAGTCCTTCTTGACTCTAACTCGGATTTCCATTATCTAATAATAATAATAATAACAATAATAATAATAATTGGATATTGTTTTTTAGTGATGTGGTCAGGATTGGATTTTGATTTTTTGGAACACGAACACACTCTTCTGTGTTGAGCAAATTTTTATTCATTCATTCAAGTTTCCTTTTTGTCTTGAAGTTGTTTTACACATGCTGGTCAAGTGGCAGCACTTTCTTTTTTTTATCTGTTTAGACCTCGGGGTTCCTTCCTTTATTCTTATTCTTCATAACAAAAAAAAAAAAAAAAAAACGTTTCTTTGTTAGGAGGGATGGCATCATGGGACCTTAGCCATGGCTGTGTTCTTGCTTCCTCGCCGAATAGAGTTCTTTGGATTTCAGCCGAGCCTATGGGATCTTTCGGTGAGTCAATCATATTCAGATTCTTAGTTTGTGCTTATGGTGGGCCCTTTTCTATGCCTTGGGCTGGACTCATTGGAGCTGGATCTCATGGGCCTAGATCTCACTTTTATTGTTCGTACAGAATTAAAAACTAGCTATCTTCCCTGCAGGTCAATTTATGATGTCCGAGATGCAAGTGTTTCGTTATTAATGTTTTTTTTTATTATTATTATTAATATAAGCATCCAGA
>Ga0307518_10002228_pt1 | contig 14176 bp, 5 predicted proteins | sample 25_EM_MG_FD_203889 | JGI IMG/M metagenome (GOLD analysis project Ga0307518, IMG submission 203889) | Populus trichocarpa ectomycorrhiza microbial communities from riparian zone in the Pacific Northwest, United States - 25_EM | ecosystem: Host-associated > Plants > Roots > Unclassified | place...
TTAGCTCAAGCTGATCCAAGGGTTTCGATGCATTCGCCAGCATCATCCTTATGTTTGCCTTCAGCTTTTCGCTTCGCGCTATGTACGGCTCTCCCTAAACAACATCAAATTCAAGTATTCAACTCAAGTTGCGTGACACTAAAATAACATGAGATTACAAGGACAAACAATTATACCTTATATTTACTAGTCAGTGACTGAACAAAATCATAGTCCCACATGGAAGTTTGGTAATTTGCCGACCTCCGGACAATTTGGTCATCATCTCCGGTGGTAACCTTGCAGCGACCTTTAGTAGGTACAGAGCGAGAATTCTTGCTTGATACAGATTCTACTAAGGGTCGACTAGGAGATGCTAATGTGGGGAGAGTGCTAAACGATGAATCCAAGTGGGTAGGAGCCATTCCAAAGTGTTTTGGACTAGAAAAGTTTTAGTTGAGAATGAAAATTCCAACTATGTCTTTATATTTATACAACATTCAAACGTGTTTGTTATATACACTGCATTTACACCTTTATTTTTATAAAATGATGTCATATGGTGATGTGTTTGTTATTACGATGAACATTCATTTTATTTTTACTTTTTTGTATTTTTTATCTTTCTATATTCTATATTGTGTTACCATTTGTTTTGCATATTTTGAAATAAAATTTTTTTTTACTTAATATACTACAACATTTAACAGTTTTACCGATAGAATTTTTCCGTCAGCATGAGATTACCATTCTGTCGGTGAAAATTGTAGCGACGAATTCACCAATGAAATTCATCCGTCGGTATACTGTTCATCAGTAATTCCATAATTTATGGCTAATTCTATCGGTAAAAAAATATTAAAAACCAATGGTTTTACAGATGGAAAATGCATGCAAAAAAAAAAAATTCCGCTGGAAATATTCCGTTAGTATATTTCCATCGGTGATAGTGGCATATACAGTAATGTTTTTCCAACTCTCTAAAATATACCGACAGATAACAGTTTTACCGACAGAATTTTTCTGTTAGCATGAGATTACCATTCTATCGGTGAAAATTGTAGCGACGAATTCACTAATGAAATTCGTCCATCAGTACACCGTTCATCGGTAATTCCATAATTTATGGCTAATTTTATCGGTAAAAAAAATATTAAAAACCAAAGGTTTTATAGATGGAAAATGCGTGCAAAAAAAAAATTCCCGCTGGAAATATTCCGTCGGTATATTTCCATCGGTGATAGTGGCATATACAGTAATGTTTTTTCAACTCTCTAAAATATACCGACAGATTGATTCTGTCTATATTCCCATCGGTAAATCACTGACGAGATTTGTTTGTCGGTGATTGTGGCATATGTAGTAAATTTGTTCCAACTCTCTTAAAGATACCAATGGATGAATTCCGTTTGTAAGTTCATCCGTGATAATTAAAAAATATTTTAAAAAATAAAATTGTATAGAATAATAAAAAAAAATTAAACAAATAAAATTGTATAAAATTGAAATATGTAAAAATAAAATTGAATAATATAAAATCCAAATATTCATTACAATTTTATTTGTACAAATAAAAATTAAACTGGAACAATGGCAACGTTGGAGAAGGATGAGGCTGGTTGTTTTAAAGACCATACGGCCAAAAATGGGCGCACATGTACCACTTATCTATGATCTCATGTCCATGACTATTAGGTAGAGTTGTTCATAATTTGCTGAGAGTTGCTTATATTTTTTGGTGAGATGAGTCGTGTATTGTTGCAAGGCCACGAACTCCTAAGACTGGGTGCTCGATACTGATTAAGAGCTCCCAACGGTTGAGACACTATAGGCTGCCCGCAAGTTCTCGGCTGTAGTGTTAGAGAGTCCATACATCCGATTTATATCGGTTCCACTAGATGATCTTGCCTCCATCCACAAATCCAAATCGAAACTCAGGTGAGTTGAAGGATCGTCCTAGTATCTCTCCCTCAACCGGCTATTATATGTCTCATGAAAATTAAAAAAGAAACCATCAAATTCAATTCAAGAAAATAATAACTTACGAAAGAAAATGGTTGAACAAACATACCACAAAGTGTTGAGCATGGTTGTCGATGAATTGTTGCACCCCATTTTGGTGGTCTTCACTCCACACATGTCCAAGAAACGTAGCTTGTAAGAAAAAAAAAATGTTGCAAGTTAAATATATTTATAAATAACAAATTAATTAATCCTAGATGTCATTAAAATTAATCTTACCATCTGCTTCGCATGTACACTGAACGGAACGGAGCCATCGGTGTGTGTGCTAACCGAACCGTGAATTTTCCAGTTTCGGTTCTCAACATCGGATTGTGAGCGTCACATGAACCGTTCAGACGTCACGTGCTGAATATATTGCACCCATTTATCCTTCTGGATGTATGGCGGCCTCAAATCTCTCCAAACCACCATGTCATTCCAGCCTAGTAGAGCATTATCTTTAGCGTATTTTTTAGCTTTTTTCTGTGCTTCATACCAAAAATCACGCAATCTACATGATACAAATGTATTTATATGAGTTAATGAAAAATTAGATTTTAATATATAATTTTTTTAAAAAATATCATATCATTTTTTATGTTACTTAGTTGTAACGTGATTCTCCCACACTCTCCTCGTAACATTATCATTTGCAATATCCCACTCGAATTTGTTCTATGTATACATAATTTATTAAAAATAAATCAATAATTTCAATATAACATAAAAAATAGTTAATTTTTAAAGTTAATATTAACTTCAAATCTTCTAAACCATATATCGATATAAGGTTTTCAATTAGGATGTCCGGAAACCTGACTCCATTAAAACAATGGAATCTCCATCGATGATTTAAACGCCAATGTTATTACTCAGGCGGCCTAATGTTTGTGAACCTGAAAATCGATAAAATTAATGAAATATCAATTAGTTGTTAACAAATTACATTATAAGTAAAAAAAACTACATTATAAGTAAAAAAAAACTCAAATCAAAACAAATTTACATTGAAAGGTTATCCTTCCAATGTGCCTTGTAATTGCGGGAGAATTGACCCTGTTATGAAGGAACACCGCATCTACGTTGTGGAATTGCGCTGGAAGAGGCAACATCATGAGTCGCCGCATGTGCCTTTTCTTGGTTGGCACCTAATGACACGTCATCATCGATGCTAGAAGAACTAGTTGTGACCATGTGCTCATGACGTGTAGTTGATTTTGTTCTACGCTTCTACACAAATTTGATGAATAATTACATAATCAAATATGATTTTTAAAAACACATTCCGCAGCACCTCCTGTATATTGGAGACTACTCAAATTGTTCAAACCTGAAAATATTGATAAGATATATGCCACAAACTAGTTGGTTTTATTTTATTTCTACCAGAAATTTTGAATTATTCAATTTTATCTCATTTTCAACATGATAATATAATGTTTCTAATCATAAAATAAAGAAAAATAAATCCCATATACAAGCTAACATCTATACAAATTTAACAATAAAATATAGAAAAAAAAATATTATTTCTATGTATTCAACTAACATCTATACAAATTTAACAACAACAATTAAAATTCAACAAAACAATCAAACACTTTATTATGCAATATATACAATAAAATTGAGATAAAACAATTAAATTTAATCCTATATATTCATTTAACATTTATACGGCAAATTCAACAATAACTATTAAAATTCAATAAAACAATCAATCATTATTGCAATAAAAACAATAAAATAGGCAACAAATTAATATAAAAAAAAACTATATACTTTAGGAATAAAAAATGCTTACCTTGATAGTGTGTTTACTTTTAGACTTTACCTATGTACAATACAAAAAAACAAAAATATATTGTTAATAAACCAAAGAAAAGATGAAAAATAGAAAATCATTAAGTAAATGGAATCCCAATACATACCTTTTAAACTTTGAAGATGAAGATAGAACTAGAAATTAAAGCAAAATCGCTTGAATAGAGAGGAAAAAACAAGAGAGATTTAAATTTTTTAACCAGAGGAAACAAAAATGAACTGAAGGTGTGTTCGCTGGGTTTTATACTATGTTTTTACTGACAGAATCATTGACAACATATTAAATAATATTATTTTTAATTAATCTGTCAGTGATTTCCTCGGTAAATTCACACTAAAATTTTAATTTCGCTCTAAAAGTTTCAAAAAAACCCTCCAAATTTTTCACACTCTGTCAATAATTCCCTCACTAATGTGAAATAGTATACATGGTCAAAGATGCATTAATTGCCCGCGCTTTGGAATTCACAGTTCATCAGTAAACTGCAACTGACTTAAAGGACTTTGATTGACATCACCAATATGGGAGGTGAACAGTTCCCTTTGCCTCTAAAAAACATCGATGGACTAAGATAGTCGGTATTTCTATTGGTGATATGTGAACTGTTCCCTTTGCCTATGGAATACACCGACGGACACAAACCATCAGTGAAATGGGAACTGTTCACCGATGTGCGAGGTGAACAGTTCCCTTCGCCTCTAGAATACACCGACGATTTTTTTCCGTCGGTGTTTCCATTGGTGAAATGGGAACTGTTCATCGATGTGGGATGTGAACAGTTCCCTTCGCCTTTGGAATACACCAACAATTTTTGTTCTATTGGTGTTTCTATCGGTGATGTGCACAGTGAATGACAGGTTATGTCTATTTTCCTATCTATTGTCCCTACAAATACTTAAATTGAAAGTTGCACACCCAACACAATAACAACAGTTCACAAAACAATTATGAAATAATTATTTCTACATCCATAAATATTACATTTTAAAAAATTGCATTACACTTTCGTGTTCTGATAGTTAGTCAGTATTATCTTCTTCTTTTTCTTCAATTGAATCCTCATTAGCTCCACCGCAATCTTCAACGTTGATAACATTGGTAGCATCATCTTAATTGATTTTTGCTTGTCTGCTGGAGCTCAGAACAACATTCAACTCCTTAGCGTTAACATCAATAAGACTATTATCAAAGATGCGAAAATTTGAATTTTCTTCTAAGTCAATTGATGGAGCAACTCGATATAGTTCAACCAACTCACTAACTTGAAAGACATCATATCCCACACCTATGTCTTCATTCTCATCCTAAACAACTTCAACATGACCCCTGGGTTTTGTTTTTAAAATGAATAACCAATCAACTCTTAAACAATCCTTTCTAAAGTCGATCCTTCTAATTTGAATAAAAACACTCTATTATGCTCGCTATGATATTGCAGTTCAACGACCTCTTCTAATTTACCATAATAGTCAACTTAAAACTCAAGTCGATCCTTTAACACAAACACCATTGTTATATGTCTTTCTTTCATGCATGTATTCTTTAGTATGAAACACATATTCATTTGCAAAATACCCGTTGTAGCACTTCACTTTTCTTTCAAGACCTAGGCTTAGTAAAGAAAATGAAACACTAGCATTCCTTTCTATTTGATAAACCTTGTACATCAAGTACAACAATGAATAATAAACAAGAATTCTGTAACGAAATTAAGTACAATGATAGATAATGAGTTTGTGATAGTACTTGCATATGTTTTAAACCACGTGGTAAATTGTTCATCTTGTAATCAAAAAATTTGGGATTCCGTCAGCTATGAGTTATTAGACAGTAAATATTGTCGATGTTGCCTATGAGGTTTTCAAAAATATATAAGTTTATGATATTACAGTAGATAAATAGTCCATTTACAACAAAGTTTAAGTAGTATATATACTTACTAAATAAAAGGTCTCAATTCATCGCAGTTAAATAACAAATAATTATGTGCTTGTTTGAATTCTATTTCAGACAAGTATCTTCCCCTTATAACATTTTTAGGTGTGAGTCATCCAGGATTGGAGAATATTGACAAGTTCTCACTTGAAAGCACTTCACCAGATAGTTTTTTTAAAAGTATTTATGGAAGTCAAGCTTCTTTGGTTGAAGACCCAACACACAACATTCAATACATACAATCTTTTGATTGTCTTGTATTTTGAAAATAAAAATTGACTTGTTGTAAGATTAAAATAGTTTTTCTATGGTTCTTTATATCAATTCTAATATCTGATTTTGAGTATGTTATTTGATAGTATGTGACGAGGTGACCTTTAATGGATTTCAATAGCAGGAGGTTCGAGTAAAGATTCAAGGTTCAATTGAAAATTTTTCTCATTTTCAGCACTTACTTTATCAACATGCATAATAAACAGTAACTTAATTTGTAAAGTCACAACCCTTATGGAAAGTTGTTGAAGTTTTGAAAACGTCATTTATCGGTTTAAATCACTTACTTGTTACTGTTTATTATGCTCAAAAGGTTATGGTTCATGATTACGAAAGAAAGAGAAATTCATAAGCTCAAAAGGTGTTTGGGGGTTTTAAAGACCTAGGATCACTATCACCTATTTATTAACTCTCTTTCTTGTTGTCTTTGTAGAAGAAAGTGACATGCCATAAATTTCATCAATAAATATTTCTCTTCCAGACTTGATAGGAATTTCCCTACCTTTAACATTGACTTGCCTTTAAATGCGAATGATATCTACTTTTTGGCTTCCACATAGCCTTCCTCAAAGTTTTCTTTGATGCCCCTCAGTTTAGGGTTTTTTTTTCACTTTTAGCTCTTTCTCAATCATTAGGCTTTCATTCTTAACATTCTCCTTTTCCATTGATTATAACATTGTCTTCATCTTTCCAACGAAAAAAATCCTTCACTTGCCCCTAGTATGGGGTGTGATCCATGTCAGGGTGTCTTTTCAAAACAAAGATTCTATCATGCTTAAATTGAGATTGTAAGGGATATATATTTTAAGAATTATGAATAGAATAAATAAAGATGGTCTGTTCTCATTTTACGTAAGGTCAGTTACTAACGATAAATTTTGACCTTGTCTAACATAATTATTTGAACTTATAAGAATCATGATTCACAAGTCTATAACTATTGAATCCACTATATGTCAATACGCATACTAGTAAGGCTTAGCTCTATAATGTGTGGTTTAATTTTGTATATGAGTTCAAAATTTGTTTGGTCATCCCATATTGTTTATCATGCCATTTTAACAAATACTGAGTCATTTCTATGATAAAAAATATTAACCTTTCAAGATTGATTTAGCCTTAATTTCATATGTTGGAGTTTGATCAAAATATTTTGTCAAAATAAAATGTTAAACATCTCTTCATTTCAGAACAATAAAGAGGCAAAGAAAAGATATATTTCTTTTTAAAAATGATTTAATCCTAGAACAAAGTGCAGAATAGAAAAATTGAAAATTCCATAACAACATGATTGACAATTCTACATCCTTCTTGGAACAACTTCTCTAGCAATATTTATGTTTTGCTAAGTATTTTTGATCACTTGTTATGTTGAGGATGTTCTGATGTACAACCTAGAGAATGGTGGTTTAAGGCAATTGTTCTTGAAGGCTGGGCAATTCTAATGTTGTGTCTGATTGTTCTTCTTCCTCGTTAATAAAAGAGAATCAAAATGTGAAGCATCCATGGAGAAACCTTTCCCTAATCATAACACATCAATGCTTCCAATCTTGAGGTTGAATAATGTCACGTTAGGAAAATATTCTTTTATAAGCATAATGTCGACATTGCAGAAGGCCAAAGGACTTACATGGGGTTCTTTCCTTGTTAAAACCCCTATGTTTATTCAATGTCTTTTATTCCATTGTTTTATGTTATAGCTCTCCATGATCCATAATTCCATTAAATCATTCTTTCTATAAATGCAGGTCATGACAAGTTTTCCTTTGTATTCAACAAGCCTAATATCTTAGCTATCATTGTCCTTGTAGATTGGTAAAGGAGGAGAAAATAAACAATAACTCTCTTTTTTCACATCAAATACAAATATGTTTCTCTTCCAAATAAACCAATGAAATGAACCATTCACTAATACTTTTCTTATACGACAAGAAGACTCATCTTGTGGCAGCTTTACTTCATTCAGTAGCTTCTTTCTTTAAGTCTTCAAGTCAAACAACTCGACTCTAATGCAGTGGTACATATAGAACTCTTTATCATATGAGAAAAACTTAGGCTTCGACAATATCATGATCTTGTAGTGTAAAGGTTTTGATCTTTCAACCATTAAGCCAAATTCTACAGTTTCATACCGTGTATTTGGATTCAGGATCTTTTGCTATTATTTGATAGCATGGTTACACACATAATATCATGGTCTACTGTATGTGAGGAAAACTAAAGCTTTTTGGTTTGTTGATGCCACAATCTTTACATGGTTAGAAAGGAAATCAAATTATATTTCAGGATGAGGCTTCAGAGTGTCAGTTAAAATAAAGGAAACATGATATTCATTTCTGATCATTCATTATATAAAGAACCCAAAGACAATGTTGATTCTTTAGCTATGTAGCTTTATGAAAGTGGATTTATATGTGAACTTGTTGCACTCCTTGGGAAAAAAAAGCCTAAATTTCCCCATAGTCTCCATTAATGAATGCATCTGAACTTCATAGATGACATCCGAGCATAGGACACAAGTTGAGTTCATGGTAAAGTAGAGACTCTTGTTACAAGTTTGCAGAAAACCACAAGCGATGCTTTTGGATTGGAAATTGAGTGAATCTTTCTTAACACCATCATATATAGGCAACTCTTGACTCATTAGGGGAAAATTTAGAGACCTATATTTCAAAATATGAGCATGCATGTTAAATGTATGAGTATGTTTTTATATGATGAACTCACTTTTCAAGGGGTAACACACAGTTGTAACTCTTGCATAACGAACAAAAATTTTAATTCTTGCCCAAACTTGAAAATGAAAATTTCCCAAGTGATAGTTATTGTGTCACCCGTAAGACTTGAATTCAAAATGATTCAAGAATGGCTTGTCTTTATGCAAAATAATGTGTAGGGAGCATACACCTTGAAGGCTGGTTTTAATCTTTTTACTATTTGGTCTCTAAAAAAAGGGTTTCTCGTTGTCCTAATGATCACCCTCATGAAAGTAATATGGGGCTCAATAGGTAATTTGATGACACATATACAATCAGTACTAGTCCAAGTACTCAACAAAGAGTTGAAAGTCATAGGGTAAGCTGCTACTCCCCACATAACCTAAAGTTTCCATGTGCGTAACCTAGAGTGACATATCTCAAATAAACTACTAATGCATGAAGACATGTACGCATGGGTAGGATAAAATATGTTAAAGCATAAATAAAATAAAATAAGCCAAATGCAAAAGTTTAAACACATCAAAATAGATAAACCACATCAAATACACAAAGCATAGTCCAATACTATCAGAAACAATATTGTCCCTAGTGGAGTTGTCATTCTGTCGCACATAGACGCGCGACATCGGGGGGTCGAGGGAGTTGTCACCTTAGTTGTTTGGTTTAGGGTAGCTAGGAAACTCAAGTGTACTGTTCTTATCAGAAATTCAAAGACTAAGGAATTGGTTGTGGCTAGAAAAGGTATTTGCACCCCTAGCACACCCTACCTGAGGTAAACTGCAATGTGTGGCTTGAATGTGATTTAAAGATTTTGATAGATTCCTAACCAGTGGTCTGTCTATGGCTTAGAATGAGTATTTATTCAAGTGAATAAATCTAGTTTTTTCTAATTCATTATGGGCTCGTGTACCCAAATGAAGTCTTATGGAAATGATCCATATAGGTGCCTTGACAAAGTTTACATATCCTAAAAGGTGGAAGAGTTTTTCATAACTCGTGGGTTTTGATGAAAAAATACTCCTAATTAAAATTGGTGACTATTTAGAATAACTCTATGAATTATTTGGTTAACTCCTGATATTTAACTATTAGCCTCACTTGTAGGTCCAATATTTATACAAGAATATTGACATTAATTCTCATGAATTAGAAGTTTAGTGATTATTGTAATATTAGCCAAATTCTTATGAATTCAATAAACCGATTATTAAATCTAGAATGCATGCTAAAAAAAAGTAAAACCTACCATGTATTTTATTTTTTAAACAGGATATATATGATTTTTATATTTTTTAGAGATTGACCATATGCAATTAAAAACATTAAATTCTTTTTGTCTTTTTTTATTTTAAGTATTTAAAAACATATAAGAAAATACAAACACACACACATTCTTGTTTACTATATTTTGCTCACACACCCTACTGACCTTTTTATTGAGGGAAATGGGTCTTACCTTTTTATTTATTTATTTTTGTTTCTATTGGGGTTGCCAACTACTTAGGAATAATAGGTCTAGAGTTTTTTTTTTTTTGTTATGTGGGTGTGGGGAGAGTATGTGAGAATATGTTTTTTGTTTTTTGTAATGGCCTCCTCCACTTTTTTTTATGTGTATGTTAGGCACCAATTTATATGTAATTTTTTTTTGTTATTTTCAATTGCTTGGTCTCCAACCAAACTTGGTGCAAGTTGGTCCCTCAACTTTTTTCTTTTGACATTTGGTTCTGTTGTAAATTTTGATTTTTTTGATTTTTTGTATTTTTTTTTGAAAAAAAGTAACATCAATGTCAACTTAAAAATACACATTAACAACCAAACACATAGAAAAAAAATATTGCAAGTGACGCAAAGACGTCAAGAACATACTTTTTTGGGTTTCACTATTTGTTGCTATTTTTAGTTTTTAAAAAAAAGTTTTTCAAGAATGGGGTAAAAAATTAGGTGGCAACAATTTTTTTCAATTGTGGTCGAGTTTGGATTTCAACCTCAATTTTCTTCATTTCTTCAACCAATCTTGTCAAAATATATTAATTTGGCTATTTTACTGGTGTTTTGATCCTTTGCAGTTCGAAAACTTATCTCCTCATGTCCCGAATATATTTTTAGATTTTTTATTTTTGATTTTTTGGATTTTTAAATTAAAAAATATACATTTTGTATAGAACAATATTTGGGGATCCAAAATTGAGTTATGACATCGGTCCCTATATTTTTTTCAAATTTAATTTTAATAACTAAAAATTTATTTGATTGATCTTTCCTTCTCTTCTTTTTCTTTTGAATTTTTTTAAAACATTTCAATACAATAACAATACACGAAATCATCAAAAATTTTGAAATTACCAAAAATTGGCTAAATCACCGAAAACATTTCCATTTTTTAAAAAATATATTGAAAACGGGGTAAAAACAATGAGTGATGACACTTCCAATAAAAGCTGGTTATCTATAGTAGAGTTGTATCAATGAATTCTCCTATTAAAATTAGTGAAATTGGAGCTCTTTTAAAGTAGTGCATAATACAGTTGGAATACTTACTAATGTTCAATATGTTTTTTATATGAAGATTAATCTTATTTATCTAAGTACACTTCACAATAAAGGGTTCAGATTAGTTTATCTAGTTAGTTAAAACATATTATATTCTAAGAGTTTGCTATTAATATTTTAAAATTGTGATCAAATACTTTTGTTGAGTTACAACATTTACTTAATTAAATTTTCTATACTTTCTCATAATTAATTTGCTACATCTTCTTTAGTCATGTTACAAAATATTTACCTTATGTTAAAAAAATGCAAGCTTTCGTAATATTTTTATAATGATGTTTTACCTTTCGTAATCTTATTAAAAAAATTGATTTACAAATTTTTAAATTTTGTAATAAAAAATCATTTTATATGATTTTAATAAAACTCATAAATAATTATCATTAACACAGAAAAATAAAGACAAAACCATATAGATTCACTCTAATTTCAAGAGTGTTTATTATATTTCAAGATATTGTTACCAAGCTCTTCAAGATCATGTTCAAATAACATGTTTTTAAAATTGCATTCAAATAGCTTCAATTCATTACTTTCGATGGCAGACCAATGACAAGATTTCCAAGACTATTACAAAGATTTCCAAGACCAAGAGGTTGCAAAATTATAGTATTTTTTGAAGAGTTTATTAGTTGGGCGGTTACTTTCGATTTCCTAAATCCTAGCCACCCTACTCTCTTCATGTGCTGCCTTTTCCTACTCATCTGCAGTAAGTAGCAGAAATTAGGGGACCTAACTTACACGGTTACAGGAAGTGTGATTTCAGTTATTTTTTAATGTATTTTTTGTTTGGAAAATAAGTTAAAATAATGTATTTTTATTTTTTAAAAATTATTTTTGATATTAATATAATCTAAAAATACAAAAAACAATTAATTTTAAATAAAAAAATGAAATTTTAAATTTTTTTAAAATATTTTTGAAACATAAAAAAAAAAAAAAACAAAAACTCCTATATCCTAGCCACCCTATTCTCTCTCTTTACACTTTCTATATCAAAAACTCTTTATGCCTCCCTCTCTTCCATCAAAAGTAATCCAAACTCAAAAACAAGGAACCTAGCTTATATATTTTTATTATAATGGTTTTAGATAATTTCTTAAAGTAATTACTCTTTATTCCCTTCAATTAAAAACAAAATTTAAAGACATGATTTTTAATTTTTTAATCAAAGCTTATTTTTTATGAGCATAATAAATTTATACTGAAAAACAATTCTTCGCACAAAAAAATTATTTTTTTTTATCAAAATAAAAAAGAATTTGACGAATAAAAATATCATGGTTTTGATTAAAAAATATACATTTTCTCTTTTTAAGCTTAAACTGTTATAGTTTTTATGAATATTTGTTTTTATAATTGTTGTTATTTGTTTTTTGTAGAACTAGTTGTTAAAAAAGATCCAGTTTGTGAAAACAAAAGGTATTTTATGAGTTATAAAAATGTATATTGATAAAAAAAAATCATTTTCCTCCATAATTATGTTCATTTCTTTTTTATATAAATATTTATTTTTATTATTATATAATTAAATAAAAAATAAATTTTAAAAACTTTTCTATGACGACGCTCGGGCAACTCGACTACTTATAAACTTTAAAGGGAGACTATTACTGTTGCTGGAGTAGGTGTGTGATTGATTATTGATGGTTTTGAAAACCTCGTACGAATATAAAAAATTTAATGATGATGGTTTGAATAAATAAAAGGTTTGATTATTATTCTGAGGGCTACTAAATACTGTAGATGAGTCCCAGCCTTCAGTCTTTCAAAAATATGGCAGCGATTCTTTTTTCAAATATTATTTTGCATGGTATTATATTAAAATATATTTTTTTATTTTTTTTTAATTATTTTTAATTTTAGTATATAAAAATAATTTAAAAATATGTATTAAAAAATTTAAAATAAAATGTGTTTTTCTTAATTTTAAAAAACACAATTTAAACTATATTTCCAAACACCTTAACTCTTGTCATGAACATTAGGCAATGATGCCAATAATACAATATTTTTATAGCTTTGTCATAATATATTTAAAATTTAATAATTTGTTGACATAATTTTATATCTATATTTTACATGAGCAGTTTTTCAATATGTATGTTAGAATATGAAGTAGAAAAATTAATTTCAAGAGGTGTATTTTATCATGTTAAATCTTAAGTTTGTTCTAGGAAGTTATCAGTTTGATTGTTATAAATTTTAGAATTACTGGAAGCTTGCCTAATCATTAATTTTAAGAACTCAAAAAATTAATTAAGATATACATAAATTGATCCGGACATTTACAGTTATAAAAAAAAGTAGCATAATTATAGTATTATTTGAATAGTTTATTAGTTGCGCGATTACTTTCGATTGTGTACTGCCTTTTTCCTACTCATCTACACTAGGTTGCGTTTGTTTTGCAACTGTTTTCGTGTTTGCGGTGCAACAAACGCAACAAGATATTTGGTAACAAACCAAACTGCGTTTTGTATTGCAGGGCCCGATAAAAAAATTGAGTTTGAAACGTAGTTTTTGAGAAGCAGTTTTTACATTTTTTAACTGAATTTTGTTAAACCCTGCTTGTTTTTACGTTTCAAAAACACTTTTGAAAAAACTTGATTTTTTTTTATTTTTTTCTTTACTTCAAATTAATATTTTTTGTATTTTCAGATTATTTTAATGCGTTAATATCAAAAATAATTATATATATATTAATATATTTTTAAATAAAAAATATCTTAAAAAGCAACAACAACCATAATCAACCGCAACCAATTTGTTTTGTTAACTCAGAATCATAACAGCTACCTTTAAAACAGACATGGAAGAAATTAGGTAGACCTAGCTTAATATGTCTACCTATTCTCTTCAGGTGCTGGCAGGAATTGGGGGGGGGGGG
>Ga0307518_10002229_pt1 | contig 14175 bp, 14 predicted proteins | sample 25_EM_MG_FD_203889 | JGI IMG/M metagenome (GOLD analysis project Ga0307518, IMG submission 203889) | Populus trichocarpa ectomycorrhiza microbial communities from riparian zone in the Pacific Northwest, United States - 25_EM | ecosystem: Host-associated > Plants > Roots > Unclassified | place...
CACCCCTTTTTACCTATGTTTTTGCTCATTCCCTTGGCTCAGCAGCTTGTTCAGGCTCTCCCCATCGATGACTCAGCCTGATTACACTGCTTATCAATCGCTTACCAATTTCTTACCAATCTCTTACCAAGCACTTAGTCATTTGTGCTTACAGGGCCACAGCCCCTCCTGTATAAATACCAGCAGCCAAAGGCTGCAAGGAAGAGTCAGCTTCCCCCTCAATAAAGCGACCACATTCACTCTCCCTCTCTGTCTATAAGCTCTATCTCTGTCTTTGGACTTGTAGGTCACTCAGTGCTGGCCTAAAGCTCCATTATTGTTGTTTGTCAGATATACTTGATATCTGATCAGTTCTCTAGGCTCAAGTGCAGTCTAGCTCATCAATCCACTCCACCCCATCACTGTCCATCGCATTCTTGAAGCAGGAACTGTCCCCTTGCTTCCCTGTTGTCCCATCACTGCTGTTACACCCCTATTGCTGTTCCATCATCACTGCTCAATCCCAGGACTCTTCCTAACCACTGTGGTAGGCTGAAGAGGAGTCAATACCATCATCAATCGCATTCCTTCCCCATCAGAAGCCCTTCCCTTCCCTCCTGCACCTTACCTGAAGGCTTGCAGCACATCCCCCTGTGGAGATCATCTACCAGAACCGCAGAGGAATACCACCACTCGCTTTTTGTTGTCATTTGGTGTTGGTTGTTGGTTGTTCTGACCTCTTCCCTCACTTAGGCGCACAGCGGTCACACGCTGAAGTACCAGTAACACATGCTGGTTAACTTTCAACAACTACCACTACCTATTGACTAGTCTAACAATGGTACTAATAGGTTATTTGACTACACAACAAATGCTAGTGCCAGAGCTAATGGTAAGTTTCCTAGTACCACTACAAATTCACTGGTCTAATAATGGTAATAGGTCCTTTGACTACACCATAAATGTTAGTGCCAGAACTAAAGGTAAGTTTTCCACTCCCACTATATATTAACTTGTCTAACAATGCTACTGATAGGTGGTTTGACTATGGTCAAATACAACTAGAGGCTATTAGGCTGCTGGAAATTGACAACCTTGTAAGTGTTTCTTAGTAGCAGTAATGATACCATGCATGTAGTACATAGCTACATCAGGAAAAACTGGTAATCCCATAGATGCTATAGATTGAAACCTGGTACTATTTATGTGCATGGGACATTAGTAGATATTTATTACCATGTATTGCATAAATGGCAATATAAATTTAATTAGCATTCTTAACCTAATCATAACTAGCAACCTTAACCTAGTCATCACTAAGCTACTTTACCTAGTCACAATGCACCAGCAGTCAGTAAACCAAGAAATTCAAATAAATGTTATTAAGCTAACTAAATACATTGAATGTATTTTAAGAAACTAAATAAAATAAAATATTCAGGGGGGGAGGGGGGGGGAATGGAGCTGGGGAGGTGGGGGGACACATTTTTGTTGACACAGGGCTGGGGGATGTGGGGGACAATGCTGGGGTTGGGGGGTACGTGGGGAGATGTTGTCGTTGTCATTGTCATTGTGTCTACACAGGGCAGGGTGGTGGTGGTGGTGTCACCACTATCATCATCACCTTGCCCCTTGTTGTGCCCATCCCCCTTGTTGTCCCACTCATCATTGTCGTTGCCCTCACCCTTGCCCTTGCCCTTGCCCTCATCTTCTCATCATCGTCACCATGTCACCATGGCATTTGCCATGGGCGTCACATCATCATTGTTGTGTTGAAGCTGGGCAGGTGGTGGTGGTCACCCTCATCATCCTTGTCGCCCTCGCCCTCATCATCTTCTCATTGTTGTTGTTGTTGTTGTTGTTGTTGTTGTGTCACCATGGCATTGGCCATGGGCAATGCGTTGTTGTCATTGTGTTGACGCTGGGTGGTGGTGTCGCTGTCATGCTGCCACCATCGTCCTCATCGTCATTGTTGTTGTGTCATTGTGGCATTGGCCATGGGCATCATGTCATCACTGGGCATGTGGTGGTGTCGCCCTTGTCCTCATCATCCTTGTCTCATCACCATCATCATGTCGCCATGGCATTGGTCATTGGCATCACATCGTTGGTGTTGTGTTGATGCTGGGCAGGTGGTGGTGGTGTTGCCATCATGCTGCCATTGTTGTCATTGTGTCGATGCTGGGTACTGGGCAGGCTGGTGGTGGCAATGGTGTCGGTGTCGTGCTGTTGTCATCGTCATGTGTGCATGTGTGCGTGCATCTTTGTCACGTTGTGCCCACCACCACCTTGTCGTCATTGTGCTGGTGCTGGTGCTGGTGCCATCATCATTGTCTGTCAACGCAGATGGCAGGGTGGTGGTGGTTGCATTGTCAATGCAGGTGGGAGGTCATTGTCATGGTCAAAGTTGTCTGTCAACACAGCTGGCAGGGTGGTGGTAGCATTGTCATTGTCGTTGTCATTGTCTGGCGACACAGGACACATATGTAGTTAGTCAAAAATAAAATGAAGTGAATGAAGGACTTACCTGTGCAGTGGCAGTGGCAGTGGCAGTGCACAATGCATGGTGGTGTCGTTTGACCACCATTTGGCTGTATGTACAGCCAAATGGCGGTCGAATGACACCACCACAATTTTCATTCTGGGTATTAATGTGTCAGCCATTCTGAACTGCTGCAAATATGTAGTACTCACCTCTAGTTGATTAGTAAATATGATATAGTACATTGTGTAACTGCACACCAAAATATTCTAAGTCCATACTACAGCTGATGTAATCACATTTCCTAGTAAATACTAGTAATACTATTGAGAAATATTGGTAGTTCAATATGTATACAAATACATGCACACACTGCAAAAATTTCTCTAAGTCCCTTGGGATATATAGTGACCTATGGCATTCCCAGTTTTTCCTGATGTAGTGGTGGCACACCACCAGTTGGGGGAAGGAGAAGTGTCACGCACTGTTACATGCTGACACTTCTTGTGTCACCCTTGTCAGAATATATGGCCGCTATGTGGCAAACTCACAAGACTAATTGATAGTTATTAGTTTTGATATATTAACTGTCCTACCTACAAGATAAATAGCTCGTAGTTGTACTGTGTATATCCATCGCATTTGGACCTGGTTCACACCCATTCACCCATTCTGGTCACCCCGATCACCCCAGCCTGTGAATTCTAACAGCCCTCTGTGAGAATGGGAACGAGAACGACAAGCCCAGTCCTGGTGGGACATGGGCTCATCAGAGGATTTGTCTGCATGGGTATGATGTGCAGACAGGGAAGGGGAATGGCAGCAGTTGTCAGACATGATGGTTAATGAGATGGTGAGGGTGCAGTGTGTGTGGTAATGGGGAGAGAGTAGGATGGGCAAGTGAAGTCAAAATTGAAAGTCAGCAAATATACAGAAATTGACAGTGGACTGAAACAATGGAGACTCTCAACACATGTAATCCAGACCGATGCATGCCGGTGGTACCAACAATCATGTGAGGTCACTGTGAGAATACCACAATTGTTCACTTCAATGCTGCTTTCCAGACTACCATGTAGTCAATCATGCATGCTATGTGTGTAGGGAACAGCATGGGTATGGGTAGAGGGAGAGGTTTTGGATACCCACATGGTTATTCAGGGGTAATGTGGGTATGGATGTGGGTATTTATGGGTAAACCCCTGGGATTGTAGTTTGTACTAATGTTGCCATGTACTGATTTTGACAGAGGCTGACATGACCATATGGCCATCAGCAAGACTACAAGTAATCCTACTTGACTCTGACTTATTTACTGGACCATTTCCATCAAGTCATTGTCATAACCAGTGGTGAGGTTTATTGTTGTTGTGATCCTGGTCATTATCAATATTAGTGTTGGTGGCTGCCATAGTGGTTTATTGTCATCATTGTTAATGCACATTGGTTGTTGATATAGTTGGTGGTGGTGATGACAGAGGTAGAGGTCATCCTTATTGTCACCAACAATGTTATCTACATAGGGGTGGCAGTAGGGACATACAGGGTGATACATCCATGGTCACTATTGTTGTTGTTGTTGTTGTTGTCATGAGTGGTGGTGATTTTCTGACCAGTATCATTGATTGTGATGATAACCAGCCTGGTGGTCTCCCTACCTGCAGCTGGTGGGTGGTATGTCAGGCTGTGCATGATGATAGCAACCACCTGCACCTACTAGTACCAGCAACATGATCATGCATAACAGGTCATACAGTAACATGGTGGCCTGTACCTGCAGCCAGTCACTGGCATCACAATGGTAGTTACCCCTACCAACCCCCTTACCACCAGTGTGTGATATGGTCACCACCTCCTCATGTGAATACCCACCCATGACAGGGTAAATACCCGCAAGAATACCCACACTCATGATGGTGGGTAAAAACCCATGGAAATACCCACACCCATGATGGTGGGTACTTACCCATGGGTATACCCATGCTGATCCCTAGTCTGTACAGCTCTCCCCAGTTCTCCCCAGATGTACAGAATCATTAGCAAAACTAGTACACACTTACCCTTAGTACTCCTTTGCAACACCAATACTAGGCTTTGTCCAAAAGCCAATTCAAAGCTCTCATAGTAGTAATAACACTCATTCAGACTCTTATGGCACTCATAGTAGTTTGTATAGCACCAAATATATTATCAATTACTAACTACATACATGGTGTGTTGACTACTAGTACCAAAAACACTGCTCCAATGAAGCAATACTAAGGTTGAGTTAGTGACAAGCTAGATCAAGCTAAACAAAAAGAACTTACAGGGTGGTTGTCAATTTCCAGCAGGCTAATAGCCTCTAATCATGCTTGACCATAGTCAAATAACCTATTAGTACAATTGTTAGACAAGTTAATGGTAATGGTAGTGGGAAACTTACCATTAGCTCTGGCACTAGCATTTGTTGTGTAGTCAAATAACCCATTGGTACCATTGAGGAAAAAAACACATGACAATATAGTACTATGTAGCCTCTGTAGCAGTCAAAGCACCATTGACAAGTACCCAATATAAAGGCAGTATAGCAACATGCATGAAATATATAGTACTCCATAGCACCAATAGTTTGACATGTAAATATGTATTCAATGTAGCAAGGCTACTATGTATGCTATCAAGACTATATATTGTGCTATAGCCCCTTCCATTTCTATCATGACATTGGTAACTTCCATTGCCACTTGCTATAACTACAGTATAGCACAACATAGACTATATTTTTCAATCACAGTACAACACCAGAATAGTACTTGAAAAATCTAGCTAGAATCAATCCAATCCATCTGCCATTGTCAATCCACCTGGTGGTAATGAACATCATCTTTGTAGTGGACATGATGGTGGTGCATGGCGAACAGTGCATTGTGGTGAACAACAGCAACAACAACAAATGCCATCATCAACAGTGATGGCACATGGCAAACAGGGGATGCAATCATCAGCAGTGGCAGTGGTCGATGTGGTGGTCCATCAGTGGTGATGGTGGCAGTGATGGGGAAAAACTTATCATGAACATTGTTGTGTGCTTGTGGTATTGGTGGCCATCATCATCGTCAGGGGTGATGGTGGTGGTGCCTTGTGGTGGTAGTCACAGTCATCAGTGGTGACAGTGGTGGTGGGGAGAAGGGGGGACTTACTGGGTGACCAATGAATGTTGTCATGTCATTGTGGTGGTGGAAATGGCAGGGGATGCAATGCCAATTGTCATTGTTGTCAGCACCATTGTCTTGCTGGCTGCACAGGTGGTGGCGGAAGGTGTTATCAGCCATCATTAAAGCACCTGTAATAGTTAGTGTGCATGCATGGGGAATAGATCGCAAACAGATTGCAAAAAAAATGAGAGAAACCATACATATGGGAAGACAATCGCACTGTGCAAGTATGTGCAAGTGGTTGCGGTGTATGGCCATAGGTGCAGGGTGTATGTGCAGAAGACCTGTAAGAACATATAATAATGCAAAATAAGTATATAAACATGATGTGGTGACACACTTGCACTGTGAGGTTGGTAGCCATCAGTGCAGGCACTGCTGGATGTTGGAGGTTGAAGTGGGCTGATTGTTGTCATGCCACAAGTGCATGGCGATGGCATGTGCTCAGCATTGAGGTTGGTTGACTGTTGTCGTCGCCACATTGGTGATTCTCCATCATCACATTATGGTAGTGGGTTGTTAATGAGAGGTAGTAAGACATTGATAGATGTGGATTACCTTGCAATAATCCACAGTGATCTGCTTAGCAACAACGACTGATACAGCCTGAATGTGGAGGTCAGTATGGAAGATGACCAAGTGCCATCATGCACACATTGTTATAAAGGTTGATAAATGCTTTGAAGGATGGGCGTACCTCTGGTGGTGTCGAGGTGAGTGTCTTTGTGACAAAGACATCCAGCACTAGCTTTGGGGGTGGCTGGGTGTAGTCATTTGACAGCGACAGACTGTCATCCAATGCAGGGGTGTCAGTTGAGGGTCCTTTGCAGCTAAGGTTGAAACTCACCATGATGCACATCGCAGTGGTACACATTAGTTACTTTGTCATTGTCGTTGCCTTTTAATCACTGTTGAGGTTTGTTACTTACCTGCTTGTGTGGTCTTCAAAACACTGTCACCACTGCCTTGAACACAGGATGGGAGATGTTGTTGGCGTCAGCATTGGGTGCTACAGCTAAGGCCCATCAAGTTTGTTGGTAGTATGGCATGGGCACGAGTGACTAGTGTCAGAGACAAGACAAAGGAAAGCTGGAGTTGGGTGAGGGTTGAAACATTGAGGAAAAAGTTCAACATGCTGATGTAATCACACATTCCCCAAATTTTGCACAAGTCTCAATGTCTCATCAATCCTCATGGGTGCCAGGCTGTGCATGTGGCCCATCAGTTGTTGGTCAAGCTAAGTGGATTATTAACGCCTCTCTCATTAATGACCTACTACCAATGCCATCGATGGCAATGACCAATGCAACAATGGAGACCACCACCACCACCAATGTGGTGGCAATGATGAATGATCAACCAGCATAACTCCTACCAATGACAATAGTTAAACGACAACGACTGACCACCACCACTACCAATGTTGACCAAGACCAGCTGAACAAGTGCAGCCAGCGTTTGGCGACAGCCATCCCCATAACCTCCCTGCAGCCACAGCAGGATGTTGGTGTTGATGGCTATCATTGTGCAGCCAGCTGCACGACAACAATGACCCACTTTGACCTTTGGTATCCAGTAGTTCCTGGCTGACAGCCACCACTACTTCAATCAGTGTCATCATGCATACTCACTTCTATTGGACATGTTATTTGGCTTGTATTATTTAGTTACTTATCCTACTACTTAATAAACTTGCTTGTCTCTTGTTGAGTTCATAATGTAAATGGGTGACTTAGGACAACAAGGTAGGCTACCTTGGCTCTGGAAAATGTATAGTATGAACATGGACTACAATGACTATAGTGTGCTATTGGGACAACACTGTCAGCAATAGTGGCAACCATGTGCTACCTGTCACATGGTGACAGCTTAATAGTGCTATAGATCACCTGCCTGATGCAACATATTACAATGGAGCCTCTAGTGACTTGGTACCTTGGTGTCTATGCTACATAGCAAAGTGTTTTTCCTGATGTACAACACAAACACAACACAACTACTCCGCATTTTTGGTAATGAACACTACAACACAAACACAATACAACTACTACACACTTTTGGTCATTAACACTACACCACAAACACAACCCAACACTTCCTAATTGACACTACACTTTTTACTACACTTTTACTACACTGTTTACTACGCTTTTTTGGTACACTTTCATTACACTTTTTACTATACTTTTACTACACTTTTGGTACACTTTTTACTACACTTTGACTATACTTTTACTACACTTTTTTGCTACACTTTTATTACACTTTTTACTACACTTTGACTACACTTTTGGTTCACTTTTCACTACATCTTTTACCAAAAATGTGTAGTATAAATTAGGAAGTATTGGGTTGTGTTTGTGTTGTAGCATTAATTACCAAACATGTGTGGTGTCAATTAGGAAGTGTTGTGTGGTGTTTGTATTGTAGTATTGAGACTATCAATACTACAATACAAACACCACACAACACTTCCTAATTGATACTGCACCTTTTTGGTAAAAAGTGTGATAAAAGTGTACCAAAAAAGTGTAGTAAAAGTGTAATAAAAGTGTACCAAAAAAGCGTAATAAAGTGTAGTAAAAAGTGTACCAAAAGTGTAGCCAAAGTGTAATAAAAGTGTACCAAAAAAGCATAGCAAAAGTGTAGTAAAAAGTGTAGCATCAATTAGGAAGTGTTGGGTTGTGTTTGTGTTGTAGTGTTGATTACCAAAAATGTGTAGTATCAATTAGGATGTGTTGTGTTATGTTTGTGTTGTAGTGTTGACTACCAAAATGTGTAGTACCAATTGTTTTGTAGTGCTGTGAGAGTAAATTGCTGGAGAACTGGGGCTTTCTGGGGCTTCTGGGATGCTATAGACTACTGTGGGAACATTACAAACTCTGTGGAAATCTGTCATACTCTGGCACATTTTTGTTGATTTGCTGATGATGTAAACAGACAATTTCTTTCACAAAGAGCCATGCTAATTGCAAGGCTTGGATAGTTGTAGTCACTGGCACCAAGTGTACCAGTGAAGTCATGTGACAGAGCATGACCCACAAGTAGTTGTGCTTGCCTTGTTCAGGGAACAGACCCACAAAGTCCATTGCAATGGAATTCCAGGGTCTTTGGGGAATTGGCAGGGAATGTAACAGCACAGCTGATTTCTCATTGCTTGTCTTTGTCGTCTGGCAAACAGGGAATGATCAGCAGAATTGATCTACTTCCTTACCTAGTCCTGGCCACCAGTACCACCTGCAGATATAGTCCGCCATCCATAGCACACCTAGGTGTCCCAGCACCTTGTGCGCGTGATCAATGATACATGCAGTCATCGAGTCCCCCTTCCATCATGTTCATGGAATGCAGAGGACTCTTTCTCCTCCACTGTCCATGCTGAACATGGGGTGGTGTTTTGGCTTCTCTGCCACTTTTGCAAGTACCAGGTCATCCTTGTATCCAGTTCTTACAGCTTCCATGAAGCTGTCTTGCTGTTGGAAATGAGTGTGGGTGGCAGGCAACTGCCCTGCAGATTTGAGTAGAGTGAGATCGTCACTCATATGTGTGGGAGCTGTTCTCTCCCTACTTGGTTCTGCATGTTCACGCAATTCTGCTGCTTCAATATGGTGATCCTCTTGCTTCCCATGCAGTCTGTTGCTGTGCCTCATGTCGTCTTGACTTGCTCTCATTGAGGCAAGTCATAGCTCCCTCAGTCAGTCTTGGGAAAGGTCATTCCCCTCTGGGTTGAGTCTCATGTCTGCATTCACCCAATCAATGCATTCGTTCTGGACTCCCTCACCTCCTTCTATCTTGTAATAATGGGATAAACAGTTGGCAACCTTGTTTTTGATTCCTTTCATGTAGACAATTTCTGTGTTGAATCAGGACAGGTAATCCATCCATCGGATCTGTCGGTTTGACAGTTTTTGTTGAGTGGAGAAGTACTTCAGTGCCTCATGATTGGTAATGATTTTAAATGGGAATCCAAGGAGTTTATCCTCCCATTTGAGAAGCGCTTCAAGTATCACAAGTGTTTCTCACTCGAATGTCCAATAGTTATGTTGGGCATCTATTAGCTTCTTTGACATGAACCCAGCTGGGTAGCATGTCTTCCAGTCTTCTCCCTGTCCATAGAGTACACCCACTCCGTACAAGGATGTGTTACATATGAGCCAAATCAGCTTGTTTGAGGGGGGATTTATTGGTCTCAATATTGGATATTTGCATGCAAGGTCCTTGATTGCTTGGAAACATCAATCATGGATTTCTCGCCAGAGGGAGGGGTGTCCATTCCTCTGGATGCCTGTGAGTGGTGTGGTGTATGCTGACATGTTGTTACGACCATGCCCAACTCCGGGACTTATCCGGTTACTCCGGTCGCATTGCAGCTCTGCAGCTCAACTCCGGTCGCTCATCACTTACTCCGGTCACAGTCGCACAGTTATACTTCCATTAAGCACGACCGTTGGTCTATACCCCATTCACTCTTTACCACACCTCGCCATCTACCCTGCCCGTTCGTGAGTTCTCCGTGAACTCGATATATCCTATACCTTGTAGCATTTTCACCAGACCTGACCTAGTACTTTCTCTGGTTATCCCTTGTCCACTTTTTAGGCTGTTTACTTGTCACCGTAAATACTTGTCCCTAGTTCCTACTTAGTATAAGTACTCCATAGTTTATTCTGTATACCTCAGTCTGAAATCAACAGAGTCACTACTCCAGTCTCTATCTGTCTCTGTCTCTGTCTCCGTCTCAATCATCTTGACCGGAACCTACGCAAGGGATCAACGCTCGTTGTCCTTAGTTGTTGAATCCAAGCAGTCACCAACTCCAGCCGGACTAACCTCTTGTCCAGCCCTCTGCTCTCTTCCTTCGTCCGTCTTCGTCCAGACTTGACCGGACCCCCTACTGGAGTAGACCCAGACTTGACAGTATTTCAGACTCACACTTGTGTGGGTTCACTATACAAAACTTTGTACACAAACTAGTTTCCATTTCCTCATGACCATGACTACGTGCTCTCGCGCTTGTACTGCTGCCGCACTCGCTGAAGAAGCAGGTGCAGTAAATGACCTCCATCTCTCTGCCGCCCAGCAAGCCCTGTCTAACCACAGGCAACCTCTGGCTTCTGTTAGCCAATTCCGGAGCTTCACAGCTCAAAACCCCACAGCGTCTGTGACTCCGCGTCGAGATGCTGCGTCTCAGAGCCTTCGTGGTTCTGCAGACTTAGGTCACCATGAATCTATTTCTGGTGATCAGTTCCCCTACCATCGTGACTCCACTCCAGAGCATCACGAACCCGGTCATTTCCAATGGTTTGGCCCTGAGGATGGTCCCAGAGATGATCCGGACGACCCCGGAGATGACAACAACAACAACGATGAACCTTCTTGGTCCAGTGTGAACTCTGCTTCCAGGACCAAGCCAAGGCATTCCGCCTTGATAGGGCAAAGGTAACTTTCGCCCAATCATATCTAAAAGGGATGACTCTAGAATGGTTCGAACTGGACCTTCTGAACTCTGGTGATCCGGCTGACCGTCCACGCTAGATGGACAGCTGGGTCCATTTCATCGCTGAGCTCCAGAGTACCTTTGGACCTCACGATCCCATCGCTGATGCTGAGCATCAACTCGAGCATCTCTGGATGAAGGATGCTCACCGCGTTACGCGGTACATAGTAGACTTCAACTGACTCGCCTCCCAGGTCCAGGACTACGGAGACGGCGTGCTCCGCCACCTGTTTTACTCTGGTCTCCCGGATCATCTCAAGGACAAAATTGCTCGAGTTGGGAAACCCCTGACTCTACATGGGCTTAGGGCCCTTTGTCAAGAGATTGACGCGTGCTATTGGGAGCGCAAGGACGAGATCTCTCATATGATGAAGACCCAGTCCACCTCATCCCCAACCAAGCCCTCCAACTCCAGAGGCAACTCATCCAACTCCAGCCAGGAGAAATCCAAGGCCGGTAACTCCTCCAGCTCTGCCAACTCTGGCTCGTCTAAGGCAACCAGCAACCAGTCCTCCTCCGGTTCCAGCCCAGACTTAACCAACAAGCTTGGTAAGGACGGGAAGCTAACCGTGGACGAGCGAAAACGGCATCTGGACAACAACCTCTGCATGTTCTGTGGAGGTACTGGTCACTTCGCAGACAACTGTCCAAAGAAGACCAAAAAGGCCAAGGCTCGCGTTGTAGCCATCGCTGCTGAGTCTGGTAAGACGGACTCCAACTCGGGTGCCAACTCCGAGTCAAAAAAAGAGTAAGCAGCTCCTGGCCCTCCGCACAACCAGTGAGCTGCGTTGACTCCAGAAGTGCACCCAAGGAGGCCCGCCTCAACGCATCCACTCTTTATGATCCTAATTCCCTTATGCCTCATGTTTTCCTCTTGTCTTACAATTTACAAGAACTTCGTGCGCTTGTGGACTCCGGTTCCACGCACTGTTTTGTAGATACCAAATATGCTCTCAGACACTCTCTCTCCACTTACTCCGTTTCTCCAATTGTACTCTGGCTCTTTGACGGTACCTCGAATTTTGTAATCACTCAAGCCATCAATTTATCAGTGCAGTTCCCCGCATCTGGTGATGTCACCCCTATGACTTTTTACCTCACTCCATTAGATTCTGAATGCATGATTGTCCTTGGACATAACTGGCTCACCCACTACAATCCGTTGATTGATTGGGTACTGAGCAGTTTAACATTCCAGACTCCTGCAGGAAGTTTGCTAGTGCCCCCATCGACTCCCTCTCCGGTTCAGTCCGGTAACCCTGACTCCGGCCTCTCCAGCCAGTCTACCCCAGGCCCAGTGCCATCTGTCGACACTCCGGTTTGCACCCCTCCACACATCTCTCTAATCAACACAGTGGCATTCATGCGTGTGTGCAAGTTAGAGGGATCCACCAAGTACCAACTTCAGCTGCATCCCTCTGACTCAGCGAAGGCTCGTTCTTCCTCTGCCTCTACTCCGCTGGACTTGGACATTGTCCCTCTGGAGTATCGCGATTATGCGGATGTGTTCAGCAAGGCGAAAGCCTCTGAACTGCCCCCACATTGCGACTATGACTTGAAGATCGACCTTGAAGAAGGTACCTCTCCACCTCTGGGAACTCTCTACTCACTGTCTCCAGTTGAGCTCTCCGCTCTCTGGACTTTCATCGACGAGAATCTTAATACAGGTTTCATCTGTCCTACTGCTTCCTCCCATGCTGCTCTGGTCCTCTTCGTAAAGAAAAAAGATGGCTCACTCCGCCTCTGCATTGACTTCCGAGGCCTAAACAAAATCACCAAAAAGGATCGCTATCCACTCCCTCTAATCTCTGATCTATTGGATTCCCCCAGCCGTGCTAAGATCTATTCTAAGATCGACCTCCGGCACGCATACCATCTAGTCTGGATAGCTCCAGTGTCACGCACCAAACAGGTTTGGTACAGTGAACATGGAAGATAACGTCAATATCAAATGATCCTGATGTGAAGGATGAGCACGACGGAGCCTCATCGTAGCCATCTATCACACAAGAAGACTATCCTGATGCAAGAGACAACTGCCGATGTCTAGCAGTCATCACTCGCACAAGAACCGCCAAGAAGCAGAAGAAACTGAAGGAATAACGTCCATTATGGTATGAGAAAGGAATGCACACTACTGCAGTCCAACTCCCATACCAGAACGAGCAAAGAAGCTGAAGAATTGATGGAGAAACAAAGGAAAGAAGAGAAGAAACAATGTTAGCACTCAAATGTCATTTTTAGGCACCCAGTGCCGGCATTCCGATATTTTGAATAGCTCCACCGTTTCCAAAGCTATCAGGCACGTGACTATACCATCAGAGAGCCTAGAGCATGCTCTATCTGCCTGTCAAGTTCCGACGTGGATCCGTTCATTTCCCACGGAGATATTCCCCCCGCAATCCAGACGTTCGTCTCATCAGTCACTATGGAGTCTGTATTTTCTCTGGATCATTTCTCTGCTATTGCTGCAGATCTCCACTATGTCCTGCTCTTAGGACAGCCTCTCCCTGAGTTCCCGTGCACTGCCTGGCACATATCTTCCCAGCCTGCTCCCTCAGTCCCCCTTGTTCTCAGTCAGCGCGTTCTCCTTGTCAGTCCTGCGTCAAGGACGTACTTTGGTCATCTTAGGTCTATTGTCAAGATTGAGAAGTCTTCTCTGGTCGTCTCTGTGTCCCCTGAGCCCTCAGCCTATGGTCCCTTCCTCCCAGATACTTGCCATGTCCATCTTCCTCTGTCGTTCGTCTCACTTCCCTGGATGCGTCGAATTCAGTACTCTATCTGCTTCCCTACTTTCAGACAGCGTCCTCCAGCACCATGACAGTTATATCCCTACTTTAGAGTGCTATTAGGAAGAAGAACCCTCTCTTGTTCTTTCCCAGAAGAGAGCTCGTCAAGGGAGCCCATGGTTGTGCTTCAGTGGCACTAGAACACATGCATTACACCTTAGTGCATGGTGACCCCCCAAAGACCTCTGGACCCCTGATACCCTTCTTGTGGCTGTTCTGTCTTGGATCAAT
>Ga0307518_10002230_pt1 | contig 14175 bp, 10 predicted proteins | sample 25_EM_MG_FD_203889 | JGI IMG/M metagenome (GOLD analysis project Ga0307518, IMG submission 203889) | Populus trichocarpa ectomycorrhiza microbial communities from riparian zone in the Pacific Northwest, United States - 25_EM | ecosystem: Host-associated > Plants > Roots > Unclassified | place...
TATGTCACCCCGTTGGACTCTGACTGTAAGGTAGTTCTCGGACACAACTGGCTCACCCGATACAATCCGTCAATTGACTGGGTACTGAGCAGTATCAAGTTCGGAACACCTACGCAGCAAGTGCCAACCCCGAGCTCACTCCCCGACCCCGTAGCGCACTCACCGAGCGCGCTGGCTATGTCAGTCTCGTCTCCTTCCCCGACCGACTCGCCTCAGGCTCCCGGTCTTCGGGCACCTCCTATCGCTCTCATCAACGCTGCAGCCTTCCTGAAGGCTTGCCAGCTCGATGGCTCTCAACAGTTCTCTATTCAGCTGAAGCCTGATGGCAGCTTTCGCGCTGCGTCGGTCGACGCTGCTCCCGACCTTTCCTCTGTCCCCGAGGCATACCACGACTTTGCCGACGTCTTTAGTAAGGTGAAAGCATCGGTACTCGCGCCTCATCGGGAATACGACCTTAAGATAGAACTGGAAGAAGGAGCACCATTACTGCCTGGTAGACTCTACTCACTCTCCCCCGTCGAACTCGAAACCCTTCGGGGATTCATAGATGAAAATCTACGCTTTGGTTTCATCCGTCCGACCTCATCCTCCCATGCAGCCCCTGTCCTCTTCGTAAAGAAGAAGGACGGCTCTCTCCCACTTTATGTCGACTACCGAGGATTCAACAAAATATCTAAGAAGGATCGGTATCCTCTACCCCTCATCTCCGACCTACTCAACTCTCTGAGTCAAGCAAAGGTCTACACGAAAATCGATCTTCGACATGCTTACCACCTGGTTTGCATTGCCGAAGGTGATGAGTGGAAAACCGCCTTCAGGACTCGCTACGGCTCATATGAGTGGCAGGTGATGCCCTTCGGTCTCACCAATGCCCCTGCAGCCTTTCAGTGGTTTGTCAACTCGGTCTTCGCGGACATGCTAGATGTCTGCGTCGTAGTCTACCTCGACGACATCCTAGTCTACTCGGACAACATGGAGGACCATACTGAACACGTTCAGGAAGTGCTTCAGCGACTCCGCCAGCACAAGCTCTATGCCAAACCCGAAAAGTGTGAGTTCCACTCGGACTTGGTGGAGTACCTTAAGTACTTCCTTTCCCCCAACAGTTTGACGATGTCACAAGACAAAGTCAAGACAATATGCGATTGGCCTGAACCTCGCAAGGTGAAGGATATCCAGTCCTTCCTCAGCTTCGCAAACTTTTACCATCACTTTATATTTAACTACTCCAACATAGTGGTTCCTTTAACTCAGTTGACATGGAAGGATGCCCCTTGGGACTTCTCCGACGTCTGCCGACGGTCATTCAACCAACTCAAGAAGGCCTTCACTACAGCTCCCATCCTCACCCATTTCCAACCAGGCACTCAGCTGACAGTCGAGACTGACGCATCGGACTACGTGATCGCCGGTATTCTGTCCATTACTGGTTCGGATGATGAGATACGACCGATCGCGTTTTACTCTCGCACTCTGACCGCGCCCGAGCTGAACTACGATACTCATAACAAGGAGCTCCTCGCTATCTTCGAGGCTTGCAAGAGCTGGTGTCACTACCTGGAGGGCCCTGCCTTCCCGATTGACGTCGTGACCAACCACAAAAACCTGGAGTACTTCTCCACCTCTAAAGTTCTCACCCATCGGCAAGCCCGATGGTCGGAATACCTCTCCTCTTTTAACCTGATCATTCGTTTCCGACCTGGTAAACTTGGCGCAAAGCCCGATGCCTTGACTAGACGCTGGGACGTCTACCCCAAAGAGGGGGATAGGGGCTTCGCCCAAGTCAATCCACAGAACCTCCGACTGGTGTTCACGGCTGAACAGCTCACCGATTCCCTTCGCACGACATACCTACACGCTCCAGTACTCAGAGCTAGTGCACTCATGGACGTTGAGCGTCTTCACGCCAATATCCTAGCCAATCTCCCGACCGATCCCATCGCTAAAGCCCACCTCTCGGACACATCGAATCCCCGATGGTCGACTGATGAGACTGGTTACCTACGTCTCGATGGTCGCATGTATGTCCCTGAGACCGATGACCTACGTCTTCGTGTCCTCAGATATAAGCATGACCATCCCCTATCGGGACACTTCGGTCAGAACCGCACTCTAGAGCTTATTCGTCGCGAATACACATGGCCGGGCATTCGTACCTACGTAAAGGACTACGTCAAGTCCTGCACGGCCTGTGCCCAAGCTAAGACGCCTCGTCACCGACCCTATGGAATGCTCAAGCAATTGCCAGTCCCCGACCGACCATGGAATTCCATCTCGATGGATTTCATCGAGCAACTCCCATCCTCATCCGGCTTCACAGCCATACTGGTAGTCATTGACCAACTATCAAAGCAAGCCATATTCATCCCAACTCACGATACAATAACCTCCCCCGAGCTCGCACAGGTCTTCCTACTACACATCTTCGCTAAGCATGGCGTACCCGCACATGTAACATCTGACCGAGGCTCAGAGTTCGTCTCGCATTTCTTCCAATCACTCGGTAAAGCCTTAGATATGAAGTTACACTTCACTTCGGGCTATGACCCAGAAGGTGACGGACAGACCAAGCGAGCTAACCAAACACTCGAGCAATACCTCAGGATGTACTGCAACTACCAGCAGGACAACTGGTCGGATTTACTACCTCTCGCCGAGTTCGCCTACAATAACGCCCCTAGCGCTATGACTGGTGTCTCACCGTTCTTCGCGAACAAAGGATACCACCTGAACCTCGCTGTGCACCCTGAGTGTGATCTCTCATCAGCTCAGGCTATAGAAAGGTGGTGGTCTGCACAGGGAAGGTCTAGCCTAAGGAAGGGAGAAGGAGAGCTGTAGGATAACCTCAGTAGTCTGGCAAGCTACTGTTATATTAGTATGTACCTGTAGTGTAACTACAAGGTATCAGTAAGTATGTGTGGTGGTTAGTAGATGGTACTCACCCTCAGTAGTCTGGCAAGCTACTGAGGGAACTATGGTACTAGGAACTCTACTCTAGTGCGATGCATGCTTATGTAAGTAGGTAAACATACCACAACAGTTCTGTTTATCTCCAACACTCCCCCATAAACAAAGTGGTGTGATGGATAGAAAGTATAGTAAAAGTAATTCAATGAATGTACTTAGCTGAACTCCAATTTAATGTGTTCCAAAATGAATGTGTCCGTTTGATACGAATAATACTTGAGACTTGTTGATGCGAAGGTTTGTGTGGTGCGTGACTTCCGCGTCGTTGCCCGATTTGGTAAGTCGCGTCGCGCCCATATGCCTGCGCTGATTGCAGCGCACGGATGACTTCATCCGTAGTCTCCGTCGCCGCGTCGGCGCTCCCCCTGCATCCTGCAATCGAAGGTAAGTTCATCTAACCTTCTGGCATCCTTTTTAGGTTTCCAGTTTGACCGCATCGCGATAACGCGTCTAAGGTAGGTGTTTCCGCCGTTTCGCGTTCGACTAACGTTTGTAGGTGCGATCTTGATTCGCCCACGTCGACGCCCGAGTCCAATGACTCTATAGGCTTGGTTCGGATAGTTTCCGGGTGGTTGCGTGGCGTGTGCGCGTCCCAGGTAAGCTGTTTCGTCTTGTTGCGCTTTGCTGACCTTTATTCGCTCGATCTTGAGCCTTCCGCGTCGCCGTTGACGTCTAACGAGTCCGTACGGACGCCTTGCGGATTGGATGGGTGGCCCAGACGACACAGGTAAGTTGTTTCGTCGCGATATTCGGATGTAGCGTGTATGCTGACCCTCTGCAGCTAGCAGCGCTGCCTCGACTCGCGTTGAGTCGGCGTCGCCGCCGCTAGTCGTGCCGTTCGCGTGGCCATCGTCACCATCACCTCCGTTTCCATCGCCGTCGCCATCGCCAGCCCTCTCGCCCTCGACACTTGGCGCAATCGCCTCGTCTCCGCTCTCAGGTCGTCCAAAGACGATCTTTCGACTTGGGGCCTTGATCGGCGCATTCTGCGGTACGTAGACGTCAATACCACCTGCGCTGACCTTTTTCCATCGAATGGTAGGCTTGGGCGTCGCGATTTCGATCCCATTAGGTGAGTTTCGCGTCACCGATCCCATTCGACGTGTTCTGACACGATCCGCTTCGTTTCCAGCCGTTTCCGTCGCGTTTCCAACGCAGTGCACGTCCGTGCGTGCGCTCAACGCACCCGCGTGGCTGGTGCAGCCGTTTGGCGCGTCTGGAGTCCATCTCGCGGTTTCCATAGGTAAGTTGAGCAGTTCTTGCTCGTTTTGAGGTATACTGACGTCCTCTGGTGCGATCGCAGGTGTTTCCGTGTCGTTCCCAACGCGGTACGTGTCCCTGCGTACGCTAAACGTGTCCGCGCGGGTCCCGTAGCCGTTTGGCTCGTCTGGAGCCCATCTAGCGCCTTTACCAGGTAGGTCTGGCGGCTTCTTTGGCTTTGGGGGTATACTGACGGTTTCGGTCGCGTTTGCAGCCGTTATCGCGTCCGTCTCGACGCTTGGCACATCCCAGTGCCCACTCGACGCATCCGACTGGCTTCCAACGCCGTCCGTCGCGTCTATGACGCGTTTCGCGCCTCGAGCTCCCAGGTACGCCCCAGCACCCTCATCACAGCTGATTCCAGCCGTTTCAGTGTGGTTCGACGCGTTCAGAGCGTCCGTCCAGCCTTTCGATTCATCCGTCTGGCCATTCGACGCATCCGCTTGGTTTCCAGGACCGTTTGCGTCACCTGCACGCCAACTCGTGCTTCCAAGGTGCACACGCGGTATTCCATCGCCGTCTGGGCTCTCCGACTCGATCGATACGGTAACGAGTCCCTCCGACTGGTTTGGACCGTCCGCAGGCTCGACTCCTCGATCTCCGTCGCCATCCGCCATGCATAATTGCTGGCAACATTCGACGACCGTTTCCGGCTCGTCAACGCCCGCACGCCAGCTCGTACCTCCTTCGCAGCCCTCCGACTGAACTCCTGCAGTGTCCTCGGCCTCCTTCGACTCGCTTGGACGATCCGCTCTCAAGTTCTGGTCTTCGCCGCTCGCATATACTGTCCACTCCCCCTCGAGCGGCAGTTTGTGTGCGCTAGGTACGTCCATGTTTGCGTTTGCGTTGCGCTGCTGCTTTTTGCGGTTCGTTTGTTGGATTCGCGATTGGTATTCGCGATCCGTCTCGTCGCCCTCGTCGACTCCACAGACCCTCTCTGCCGGTTCTCTGCCCAGCAAGGCTGTTCTGTCGACGTCCGCGTCCGTTTCTGGTGGGTTGGCCGACTGGGCCGTCCCATTCGTGCGTCCTGCCGTCACGACGCCGTCCGCCGCCTCCTGCTTGCACTCGCCTGGTGTCAGAGGCAGTGAGTTCTGCGGTACACTTTGCGTTTCGTGCGGCGCGCTTTCGAGTACGACAAGTGTCGTCTCTGTGCTATTGGCACTACTGCCCATCGCCGAAGCCTCTAGGCTCGTGCGTGGGTCTTCGCGTCCGACGTTTCCATCGTCGACGTCTTCGATGCCTCGAGTGAGGTCTTTGGTAGGTGGGTCTTCCCGTTCTGCGTGCGCATGCCTCTCTGCGGCTGCGTTCTCGCTCATAGGAGCTTCTGCTGACGGATAACGTTTGTCCACGTTTGCGCAGGTCGCGAGTTTCTTCGCGCGGGGGTCCGCTATGGGTTCTGCGTCTAGAAAATAATATGCGAGGTACCGGAAAACTTCTTGTGCGCGCTCCAAGAGTCGGATACGAGATTGGAGTAGAGGTGGGAGTGTGATATAGAGTAGCATACGAGCCACCCTGTTCCGATGGTCCCAGTCTTTGCTTCCATCGTCCGATTCCCAGCCAGCTACAATGCTCAGTAAGTTTTCGGTGGCTGCGACCTCGAGATACTTCTCGCGGTAAATTTTCCAATTTTGTCCATCTTCTTCGAGCTTGGGAATTTTGACCATTTCACTTGTTTTTCCAGTGGGTTCCTTTTCTCCTGGTATTCCTTTCCTTCTGGCTAGGCAGAGCCAGGGCTCATAACCTATAGAAAGGTGGTGGTCTGCACAGGGAAGGTCTAGCCTAAGGAAGGGAGAAGGAGAGCTGTAGGATAACCTCAGTAGTCTGGCAAGCTACTGTTATATTAGTATGTACCTGTAGTGTAACTACAAGGTATCAGTAAGTATGTGTGGTGGTTAGTAGATGGTACTCACCCTCAGTAGTCTGGCAAGCTACTGAGGGAACTATGGTACTAGGAACTCTACTCTAGTGCGATGCATGCTTATGTAAGTAGGTAAACATACCACAACAGTTCTGTTTATCTCCAACACGGGCAAGGGAATACGTGGTTGACTTAGAGTCACTGCATGAGTACCTACATGAAGAAATGGCTGCTGCCCAAAAAAGGTACCAAGGCCCTGCTGATGCCAGAAGATCACCCGCACCCGATTTCAAAGTCGGTGATCAAGTCTTCGTCAAAGCCAAGTACTTCAGGTCTACCCGACCATCCAAGAAACTCTCCGAGAAGAATCTCGGTCCCTACCCGATCATCGCCCAAGTCGGCACTCTATCATTCACAATCCGTCTCCCCGACTCTATGCGTGCTGTCCACCTGTCAAGTCCGGGTCTACTCCGGTAGGGGGTCCGGTCAAGTCCAGACGAAGTTGGATGAAGAAAGAGAGCAGAGGGCTGGACAAGAGGTTAGTCCGGCTGGAGTTGGTGACCGCTTGGATTCAACGACTAAGGATAACGAGCGTTGATCCCTTGCGTAGGTTCCGGTCAAGAGGAGACAGAGACGGAGACGGAGATGGACAGAAACTGGAGTAGATGACTATGGTTGATTTCAGACTGAGGTATACATAATAAACTACAGAGTACTTATACTAAGTAAGAACTAGGGACGAGTATTTACAGTGACAAGTAAACAGCCTGAAAGGCGGACAAGGAACAACCGGAGTTGGGACTAGGTCAGGTCTGGGTAAAATAAACCAGGTCCGGTGAAAATGATACAAGGTGATGGATATAACAGGTACATGGAGAACTCACGTCAAGGCAGGGTAGACGGTGAGGTGTAGTAAGGACTGAGTAGGGATTAGACCAAGGGTCGTACTTAACAGAGGTATATCTGCGCGACCGTGATTGGAGTAAGTGATGCGCGACCGGAGTTGAGCTGTAGAGCTGTGATGCAACCGGAGTAACCGGATAAGGCCTGGAGTTGGACATGGTCGTAACACCACCCTGTCTTCCACGTCTCACAGCTCGAACCAGTGACACCGAACACAATACCGAATCGGTCACAACCTCCACCACCTCCCATCGAAGTTGACAGCGAACCCGAGTTCGAGATCACCGAGATCCTCGATTCAAAGTTCGACCAATGTCGACGCCAATGCCCACTCCTCTACCTAGTTAGATGGGCTGGTTACGAAGGTACCGACGAAGAAACGTCTTGGTTGATTGCGACCGAGCTCGGACACGCATCAGAACTGGTGGCCGACTATCACCAGGCCTATCCAACTAAGCCAGGCCCCTTAGAAAGCCTCTCACGCTAAGTCTTTCAGGTCACCGAACAAGTCTATTGACAGTGTAGAAAACAAAGAAAAAAGAAAAAAGAAAACTAAATACAATTGTTCTGTCCGACTATTTACTTGGACTTGCCCTCTCCATCCTCTTCTCCCGTCTCTTTGTTCTCCCCATCCATCTCGTCCGACTCCTCCTGCTCCTCGCTCTCCTTGGGCTTCGCCTTGCCTTTGCCCTTCAGGTCCTTCGCATCTGCAACCCTCTTCGTCTCCCAGGTGATGCCCTCTACCTTGCAACCGAGCTTCACCAGCTCCCTGGTGTTGCGGTCGATCGCCGCAACAATTTCCCCAAGTCAGTGGTCCAAGACCAGTGCGACTGGGTCTGGCCGACTTGATGGCCCAGCCACCGAGAACCCCCCCATCGCCGCCTCTATCTCCTCGGTGCTCGCGGCATCGACGACCGTTTTCTTCGTCCGCTTACGCTTCTCCCCTCCCCTCGGTGATGTGTTCACCTCCGCTGCCTTCTCACTCTGTTTCCTCTTTTCTCCGCTCGCCGACCTTTCCATCGCCGCCGTCGAAACTTTGAAGGTGCATTTGATCTTTGAGCGCTGGCACTGACCGCACGTCGGTGTGCGCGCACCATCGGCCAGCTCGCACCCATCGCTGTTGCCGCTTTGCCTGCATCAGTCACAGGGGGGCCTGAACCCCATGATGCCCGTGTTGGAATGGGCAGTGACATGACAAGGCTAATCAAGCAGTAAGTCAGCAAAAGACAAAGGAAAAAAATATCGGCCATGCACCTTGGGCTTCGCGCCCTGTCCCAACCGAGCCCGCATCGCCTCGCCAGCCACCAGCGACTTGGCCTTCTCTCTCGCCCTCACCTCTGCCTCGGCCTTGCGTCTCACCTCGAAATCAGCTCACACCTTTGCCTCGGCGACTCATTTCGCCTCCTCTTCAGCCTTCCATTTCTCCTTGGCGATCCTTTTCACCTCCTCCTCAGCCTTCTTCTTCGCAGCCTCCTCTGCAAGCCTCCTCGCCTCTTGCTCGGCCGCCTGTTTCATCAGTTGGTCTTGTCGTCGCCGTGACTGCTTGTCGAACTTGGCGATTTGGACTTGAATCGAGTTGGTCGGTTTCCCTTCCAACTCGGGCGAAGCGACGCGCATCCAATCGATGTTGTCAGTGTTGCCAGAGGAGGTTCAGAGTCAAGTAGTTATGAGAGAGAAAGTATTGATGGGTTGACCATCACCGAAGGCCAGTCTTAAATATGCCCTAACTGATTTTCAAACCCAGACAATGGTCATGCACAATCGGTGTGGAATACACATTGCAGCCTCGTGGGCTCAGCCCTAAGAGGGGGATACTGTCATGACCGTGACATCCGATCACCCTGTACCCTATTGTCCGATCGCGTCCACGCGTTCGCCGTCTGTTTATAGTATGTACTCCCCTTTTCCGTTTCTCTCTATCTGTCTTGTAGTGCCACTGATCAGTGAGTGCATTGTCCGGTCTGTCTCTCTGTACGATTACCTAATATGTTTCCTTTCTTGTTTCCGGTCACTATATGTTCCCGTCCCAATCCATTACTAATACATTATCTATTGGTAATCCGGTTATCACACTTACCGTACTTACTCAGCGTGCAGCGCAACTGTGCTCGTCGTTCGTCGGTAATCCCGACTCCTTGTACATCGCCTCATCTGTTCTACTCAGTATAAATACCTAGATACTTGGTCTGTTGTAGTTTCAGTTCGAATATCAAATAAGATACTTCTCCTCTGTTCTCCCTTCGCACTCTCCATCCCAGTCCTCGTGCAAGCACTCGGTCGTAGACCGTTTACTCTCGGACACTCCGTATAACCCTCAGTCAGCCTTCCTATCATTTGGGAAGCGCGACTACACTACGTAGCATCTCGGTCTTACCGCTAGGCCAACCCCTGACCCCCAGACCCCTCATAGAGATCAGATCGGTGAAGAACCGGTCTTGACAGTGCTCCATATGCCAGGCACTACTGCACGCCTTATTTCTATGAGTGAAATGCTCCAGTGCAACTATAGAGTCACTGGCGATAAGAGAGGCATTAGCCTCACTCACAAAGCTGAGCGCCTATGGTTTGGGCCAGACCCAGAGGATGACCGCAATGTTATCTTTGGGATTAGATCTATCCCAATAATTAGATCTAACTATATTGCCTCCGTGAGCAAAGTCAATTATGACATTATGCACTGGAAATTCGGGCACCCCTCAAAGGAAGTCCTCCAACGTGCACAAAAACATACGCAGCGCTTCCCAGAGATCCACTTTCCTACTGAGGACTGTGTTTGCCCTGGATGTGCTCTTGGCAAGATGCCCAATCGAGCTTTCCCAGAAAATGAAAGACATGCTTCCAAGCCCTTTGAGCTGGTGCACTCTGATCTGAAATCCTTCCCAGTTATGTCGTACCGGAAGTTTAAATATGTTATTACCTTCTACGACAATTTCACCTCTCATGCCTGGACTATGCCTCTTCACTCCAAAGCTGCAGCGATTACAGCTGCCAAAGATTTCCTTGAAATGGTGCACGTCCAACATAATGCGCACATTGTTGGCTGGATGTCCGATGCTGGCAGAGAATACAAGTCCGATCTGTTTGATCGAGCACTCCTTGAGAAAGAAATAAAAATATATCAAAGTGCTCCAAGGACCCCCATGCAGAATGGCCTCACTGAGCATTTAGGGCGCACTCTCATGGATAAAGTTGAGTCTATGTGGCATCAAGCCTGCATTTGAGCCTATTCAACCAAATCCTCCCCGTATGCCATCTCCAGTGTCTCCACCAGCACCAAGAACGCCTTCACTGGTGAGAAATCTGCCACCTCCAGCACTGCAGCGCCCTGGCCAAGCTGAATGCCACCAGAATGTGCCACACCCTCCTGCAGTGAATATCCCTGCCTGCCCCCAACGTGAACGTAGAGCGCCCTTGTGCCCCGGTAACGTATATGGTGAGCGGCGACATCCCGTTGAGCAACTCCGGGATATCAAAAGTGCCTCTCGATGGCAAGAAATAGTGGGTGAGGCCTCTAGGCCCCCACAACCGGACACACCAGACCATATCCCTGATGGTTTCCCCAACACCTCTGCAACGCCCAGTGAGGAAGATGTGCAAAAGATGTGCGAGGAAGGGGGAGCAAACCTAGTCCGATTCCTGATGGGCAAAGCCCTCACAACCTGCGAGCCTCAATATGAGAGCATCCACAACTGGTCCTATAAGGACATTGCTTGCTTACCCCAAGCAGAGCAGAAACTCTGGCGACTTGCTTGCCAAGAAGAGCTCAATGTGCTGTGAAAGCACAAAGTCTTGGAGCTAGTTGACCGTCCCCAAGACTGGAAGGTCATTAAGAATCAATGGGTCTTTGATGTAAAGTTGGATGGCGGCAAGCAAGCCCGCTTAGTAGCAAAAGGCTTCTCCCATGTCAAGAGATTAGATTTCAACCAGGTCTTCTCACCAGTTGTGCACTTTGAAACAGTGCACTTCATGCTTGCGCTTGCTGCACTTGAGAATTGGTATATCACTGGACTTGATGTTTGGAGTGCCTACTTGTATGGCAAGCTCAACGAAGAGATCTACATGGAACAACCCAAAGGGTTTGCTGTTCCCGGGCAAGAGCACAAAGTGCTCCACCTTTGGCATGCCCTCTATGGCCTTAAACAGGCTGGCCTAGCTTGGTGGCCCACACTCGATGAGTCTCTGAAAGAGCTTGGGTTTGATCACCTTAAGTCTGAAGCAGGCATCTTCTTCTATAAGAAGAAAGGCACCAACATCGTCATTGGTATCATCTATGTTGATGACGCACTATTCTGTGGCCCTAACAAGGCTGTTGTTGATGCCATCAAAGCGCAATTCATGTGCAAATGGGAGTGCAGAGACCTTGGAGAACCTAATGAGTTCCTCCGAATGCAAATCACTTGCAAAGGTCGCGCTATCCACTTGGATCAGTGCGCATACCTTCAAAAGGTCATCGAATGCTGTGGCATGCTAAATGCAAAGTCCACAAGCACCCCACTGCCGGCTGGCTACTATGCTGCCAAGAATACAGAGCCTGTTGATGCAGATCTCTGCTCCCGTTTCCAGATGGTTATTGGGTCCCTCCTGTATCTTATGTTAGGCACTAGGCCTGACATTGCCTTTGCAGTCACCCATCTCTCACACCATGCTGTGAACCCATCTCAGGACCACCTGAATAAAACGCTTTATATCTGTCACTACTTAATTGGGACGTCTACATACTCCCTAGTTGTCAAGCACCTACGATCTCTGCCTTGCTTCTGGGTGCTACTCCGACGAAAAAGGGGACAAGTCCGACGGGAGGAGGTACAACTCCGAAAGGAGGAGATGCAAGTCCGACGTAGAGGAGGACAAGTCCTACAGGGGAGGAGTTCAGCACCTGAAGAAGAGGAAGGAAGACATAGGGGGTGAGGGCGTTGGCTTCAGCTTATGTGCTGCGCCCTTGGACAGGCTCAGCCCTTGTATTTCGGAGGAGCGGAGTTATGACAGAGGAGGAGGAGGAGGAGTAGGAGTAGGAGTGTCAAGACCATGTCCAACTCCGGACTCTTATCCAGTTACTCCGGTCGCATCGCAGCACTGTAGCTCAACTCCGGACCTCTGCGCATTACTCCGGTCCCGGACGTGCACATACCCTTCCGCTAAGTGCGACCCTTTGCATTAGACCCAATCCAGTCGTGACCACACTTCCCCGTCTACCCTGTTGTACCGTGAGTTCTCCGTGCTCCGTTTGTATCTTCTACCTTGTAGTATTTTCTCCGGACCTTACTTATTTTCATCGGACCTGACCTAGTCCCAACTCCGGTCATCCCTTGTCCGCTTTTTAGGATGTTTACTTGTCACTGTAAATACTCGTCCCTAGTTCTCCATAGTATAAATACCCTGTACTCCGTCCTGTATACCTCAGTCTGAAATCAACTTAGTCTCTACTCCAGTCTCTGTCTGTTCCCGCCTCCGTCTCCGACTCCATCGCCTTGACCGGAACCTATGCAAGGGATCAATGCTCGACCCCCTTGTCGTTGAATCCAATCGGTCTCAACTCCGGCCGGACTAATCCCTTGTCCAGCCCTCTACCCTTCTCCTTCGTCCGCTTTCGTCCGGACTTGACCGGACCCCCTACCGGAGTAGACCCGGACTTGACAGTATTTCAGACTCACACTTGTGTGGGTTCACTATCCCAAACCTTGTATGCAAACTAGTTTCTACCTCTCATGACCATGACTACGCACTCTCGCGCTCGTACCGCTGCAGCACTTGCTGAGGAAGCAGGTGCAGTAGATGACCTCCATCTTTCTGCCGCACAGCAAGCCCTGTCTAACCGCAGGCAACCTCTGGCTTCTGTTAGCCAATTCCGGAGCTTCACAGCTCGAAACCCCACAGCGTCTGTGACTCCGTGTCGGGATACTGCGTCTCAGAGCCTTCGTGGTTCTGCAGACTTAGGTCACCATGAATCCATTTCTGGTGATCGGTTTCCCTACCATCATGACCCCACTCCGGAATGTCGCGAACCTGGTCGTTTCCAATGGTTCGGCCCTGAGGATGGTCCCGGAGATGATCCAGATGACCCCGGAGATGACAACAATGACGATGACGATGTCGAATTTCTTGACGCCACGGAAGAGCTAGACCCTAGTCTGGCTGTCTTCCACAATCTCGCCGTCGCCGTTAACCACCTCTCCCACTCCTCTCGTCGTACCAACGACTCCTCTTCCTCCCGTGCAAGGTCCGCGAACTGGACACCTTCGATGGCACGGACCCCAAAAAACTCCGGACCTTCTTGGTCCAGTGTGAGTTATGCTTCCAGGATCGAGCCAAAGCATTCCGCCTTGATAGGGCAAAGGTAACTTTCGCCCAGTCATATCTAAAGGGGATGACACTAGAGTGGTTCGAACCGGACCTCCTCAACTCCGGTGATCCGGCTGACCATCCACGCTGGATGGACAGCTGGGTCCATTTTGTCGCTGAGCTTCAGAGCACCTTTGGACCTCACGACCCCATCGCTGATGCTGAACATCAGCTCGAGCATCTCCGGATGAAGGATGCTCACCGCGTTACGCGGTATATTGTAGACTTCAACCAGCTTGCCTCGCAGGTCCAGGACTACGGGGATGGTGCGCTTCGCCGCCTGTTTTACTCCGGCCTCCCAGACCGCCTTAAGGATGAAATTGCTCGAGTTGGGAAACCCCTGACTCTGCATGGGCTTAGGGCCCTTTGTCAAGAGATCGACACGCGCTATTGGGAGCGCAAAGACAAGATCTCTCGTACGACGAAGAGCCAACCTACCTCGTCCCCCACCAAGCCCTCCAACTCCGGAGGCAACTCATCCAACTCCAGTCAGGAGAAATCCAAGGCCAGCAACTCATCCAGCTCCATCTCTGGCTCGTCCAAGACAACTAGCAACCAGTCCACCTCCGGCTCTAGACCGGACCTAACCAACAAGCTTGGTAAGGACAGAAAGCTGACTGCTGACGAGCGCAAACGGCGGCTCGATAACAACCTCTGCATGTTCTGCGGAGGTACTGGTCACTTCGCGGACAACTGTCCTAAGAAGACCAAAAAGGCCAAGGCTCGCGCTGCGGCCATCGCTGCTGAGTCCGGTAAGACGGACTCCAACTCGGGTGCCAACTCCGAGTCAAAAAAAGAGTAAGCAGCTCCCGGCCCTCCGCACAACCGGCGAGCTGCGTTGACTCCGG
>Ga0307518_10002231_pt1 | contig 14174 bp, 15 predicted proteins | sample 25_EM_MG_FD_203889 | JGI IMG/M metagenome (GOLD analysis project Ga0307518, IMG submission 203889) | Populus trichocarpa ectomycorrhiza microbial communities from riparian zone in the Pacific Northwest, United States - 25_EM | ecosystem: Host-associated > Plants > Roots > Unclassified | place...
CCGAACGCGTTCGATCTGACTCAAGATTTTCACCGCTTCACTTACTATATACCACTTCCGACTCGGTATGTTTCCCCTGAATAGAACTCGCTGACTGTTGTTCTACGACAGAACGACGTCAACATTACATAAACATAAGTCACCATGATACAGGTTAAAAACACAAGCAGTGACCTACCGTCCTGCAAAAGTGTCGGTACCATCCCCAGGTTTCCCAGGTCCTCCACTGGTTGCTAGACCAAGATGCACGGCCCTCCCAGGCTTGCTCTTGAATGACAGCTTCTGCATGCGGGTTTTGGTGATCATCGCCCGACACGGGGGAAAGACATGCAATCATGAAAGGGACTGAACTAGTAAGAGAGGTTATTTACATACTGCCTAGCCTACACGAACGGTCGATGATCCTGGAGGCTCACCAAGAGCATTAAAAACTACCGAAAATTAGAGGTGCGTTCTGTTGCAGTAAGGAGGTTTTCTATTTGTCCCTAGACACCGTGCCTGCCACTTCCAAGCAGCTTTCTTGCTGCGCTCATTGAACGAAGCTCTTCGCCGCGCAGGTCTCAGGTGTAACTCGAGGTGTTTGCTAACTTTCTCGGTCATCAGATACTTCCAGTCATGTCCAGAGCTTTCAATGCTGCGGAAAACAGGAACGCAGGTGGGGCGGCCGCAGCGTCTGGCATCCATATCTCGCCCGCTACTTCTGCTGTATGTTATTGGTTTTTAGGATCCCGGCGACCTGAAGATCGTAGCTTGTTCTCGTATACGGGTGGACGGAAAGGTCCTCGGAAGACTAATGGGTGTCATGGTTATTGCCTCTGAATGTTCAAATCCGAATGTGATGTTGTCATTCTATACGAAGGTGGACAGGAAAAATATATGGTCCAGAGCGAGAAGCGTTATTCCCTGCGTCATATGTCAAACTCCTGTAACAGCAGACATCCAATGCAGATTACCAGTCGTTCATTTCAGGACCGTTGTGTTATGCAATATGTCGAAGGTACGTGTGATATCGCAGCAATGAGAGTACAATAACATTACTTCAGAGTAGGTTATGTAAGTGCCATACTTGTCAAGAACAACATTGTGAAAGATTATAAGTGCAGCACAGTACTTAGCAATGTGATCCACGTCGCACAACGCTTCGCCATGCCCCAGATAACCGAATGTTACATAATTGAAATTTTTGCAAACCGCTCTAAAAATGGCCCTTCGACGAGTCGAATTCACACCGATCTCCCACCGATCATTTATTTCGACTTGCATGTAGCGGTACCGTCTTGGTGAATAACACAATCCTGGTTGTTGTTACAGCCTGGGTGAGGCCAGTTGTAAGCGATACAATCAATGATTCGCTATTGAACCCAAGCTCTTACATGTACCCTTCGAGTCGTTGCAACAATGGGACAGTGGGTCGCAGCATGTATAGTTTGTACACTTCGCTATGCATCAGGTGAGTATGAGAGTGACTTGAGTTGAATAGTATTATATGACTCACTTTCGTCGGAAGTACAACTCCACCTCTCGACGACGTCCCTCTTGTATTTGCGAGGGACACTGTTGGCAACTACAAGCGCAATTTGCAAAAAGAGCAGCAAGGACGCGATGCCGAGGAAACGAACCATTTTGACTGTCAGTGGGAGAGCTGTCTGAAATTGCGTCCCATTCCGTCTGCATTTTATACATGGGAGGGGAATAAACTTATTGAATCCAAAAACTGCGTAACATTTCTATGGGGATCAGCGTATATATTTTCCGCGGTATAGTGACTTTGCCGGAAGTTCAGGTCCGATGAGCTCGTGGCGACACTGCCCTTGATCCAAGGGTAAGATATGATCCCTATCAGTGGAACAGCCACCACATCACCGGGTGCCAGTGGGGACCAAAATGCTGATTGAATATAACCTACAGTTGCAACAACGCATACGCATATAACGTATGAAATGGATCGAACATCACTAAGGAGATAATTCCGCGTACTTCCGTGGATATGGTTTGTGGTGGTATGAGGTACAAGACAAGGCCGAAACCGAGACAAGTGTGAACCACATGATAAGAATTGATGCCATCCGGAGATCAAGGAAGAACGAATATTGAAAGAGGATCGCGAGAAAATACGGCAGATACATACCGATTCCTTGGTCCTCTGAGTATCTTTTGATGGTATCAAGTTCTGGTTGATGTAGCAAATCCAGACTCCACAACTTCGGATATCCTTGAAATCCGACCTTCAACTCCCCACATTCATGTCTTCTCATCTAGGAATTGTTGACCCAGAACTTTGGAAGCTTGTACCGGCCATCATTGTCCTTCCATGGCCCGCACAACCCGAAGGGACCACAATCCCTAGAAAGTGTCTCGTGTTTCAGCGCTCAGCGCTCAGCATCCAGACAAAAGGATCCCCTCATGTAATTAGATGGATTTCGGATCCGAGATTTCCGGCCTTCGTAACCCTTTGTTTCGAAAAAAAATTCTCAAAAGCCCGGTCCCAAGACTGCACCGACCCATGGGGTTGGTGGGGACCAATTCGGGCTGATCTTTATTACCATGAGAGTTCTTAGGCATGTTGGACTTACCTGCAGTGCGTGATGCGATCAAGATACGATAGTCATAGTCAGAAACCGACGGCAAGGCAAGGCAAGAAAGTAAGAGGACCCATACTATGTAGTGGGCACATTTCCACCCCTAGAGGCGCCTGCCAAATCATTGCCCCGGATCTGCATAGTAAACCCTCCTTTCCGCAAAGCTTTTCACATGAGTTGACTCCGCCCCATGAAAACCCCACCTCAGTGACCCATCTGCCTGCAGGATCGCCGTACGCGCATGAAAGAGCATGGCTTCGACTTCGTCCCTTGGATATCGAGCTGCGAGGATAGCGGGTTCCCGTGTTTGGACACCAGTGGAAATGAGTTGCCGTCAGGATTGTACGCTCCCCTGACTTGTCTCTGACTATCCTAGTAGAACTCCGATCAGTTCGCGCAAAAATTTGTCTGGACGTAACCGTCGTGCATTCATGACTGCACCTCGACACCTTGGCCGCCACTATAGTATTGGGTTACTTAGGAGGAAATTATCCTTATCTGCATGGAGAGCGCTGGCGATAAAATAATGGTCATGATGGTTGAATGGATGTCGCCATCGTTTGGCTACACTGTTCCAGCAGATATTCAATGGATGATGATGGCAGCCATTCTTTTCAGGAGCATGGTGTGTCGAAGGAGCGATGAGAATACATAACCATAAAAGGGAACAAATCTACGGTTATCGAGTGACGTCATTGGGCATACTAATAGTACAAGTTTCAGGTGAGGTTCAATCTTAAGGTGCGTTGTTCCTCCATGATCGATGAGAACCTTTCTTGACATAGTTTGTTGTTAGAAGTGTCCATGATTACAGCGAGATGGAAATGTAGAGGAGAACTTTTTCCAAGGAAGGGCCCGTTAGTTTGGCAACGCCAGCCAAAGGGACCTGGGAAATGTTCTATGTGACATACCATCTGTGTTTCCACTGTAGGTGACCAGTGACTCCTGTATCTCTTCGCGAACACCCTGACACAGCTTATATGTGTTGTAGGCGTGAACAGGCTGACCGGACGTGTCTCTTCCCTTTCAGTAACACTTAGTCTAACCGTTCGGAAGGCGGTCAGACGAATACGAAGATGTGGATCGGGGCTGAGCTGGTCTTCCTTAGGACTGTAGGCTATTCGACTGGAAACCAGCCAAAACGTGCAACACAAACCAAGGATAAAGAAGATTGAGTCTTCAAGTTTCTGACTCAGGACGCATTTGGGTAGAGTATGTATTGAGTTTATTATTGGAAGGGACCATCAGGAGAAGTACGTCGACAATACCGGGACCTCCACAGCGCACATGTAATACGTGCATTTATATGCTGCACAGTGTAGACAACTTGTGTCCATGTGTATACTAATAAAAAGCTGCGACTATGCCTCCTGGCCGGTGGCAATATCCCATGTTTTCCTCATCAACTCGGCAGCTGGGCTAGTAGACCCTTCAATCTTAGAGAAGCCCACGATGCTCAACGTTGTCGCATAACTGCGAAGGTACGGTGAATACTATAAGATAAACATAAGTCACCATGATACAGGTTAAAAACACAAGCAGTGACCTACCGTCCTGCAAAAGTGTCGGTACCATCCCCAGGTTTCCCAGGTCCTCCACTCGTCGCTAGACCAAGATGCACGGCCCTCCCAGGCTTGTTCTTGAATGATAACTTCTGCATGCGGGTTTTGGTGATCATCGCCCGGCGCGGGAGAAAGACATGCAACGAAACCCTCGACGGTTTTGGCAAGCACATTCCTTTGTTCTCGTGTGAGACTGGTATATGCCTTGAGAGCAGTTGTTAACTGAGGACTCTCATTCGCAGACTCATCTGAACGAAAGGAACAAAGGTCAGAAAGCGCGATCCAATGACATATAACCATTTCCCGGACCTTGATTGAGGGGCTTCATCTCGCCGTCTACTTCCATGTTGCCAGCATCTGCTCCGCCCCGCGCCTTGGCGCGAGCGATACTATCATCATGTTCCTTTCTCAATGCTGCCACTTTTTTCCTTGCCACTGTCACTCTTCCGTTTGCCTTGTCTAGCGCTCCCTTCAATAATTCCCACTCAGATGTCTGGACATACAGCGGACCACCTCTGTCGTCACTAGTGGCCAAAGTACCGAAGATCCACGCTACCACGTCGGTGGGATCCACAATCTGGTATTGCATCAACTTGTCAAATACGATGCCAACCATGTGCCTGTTCCTTCTCCAAAACGCTGCCGTGGTAGTGAGGATATCACGCTTGGATTCTGCATCGCCGGGTGGAGTAAGACCCCGCAAGAGCGGGAGATACCGTTCGATAGCATTGAGAAGATGCGAGAAGGAACGCGATCCAATGGAGAGGAGGGATTGGAAGGCTAACGAGCGAATGAACGAATCAATATGTGTATGAGGATAGGGAACGACGTCCAGTGTCGATTTGAGAGAGTCGAGGTGGGCAATAACCTCTTCCGCTCGTGAGCGCCCGCGCAAAAGGCTTAAGATGGACTCGGAAATTTCGTGGTGGGGATTCGCTACAAAAAGAGTTAAATCGTGCAGCTAGCTCAGACGACGACGACGAACATGGATCCTCATATTCCGCCTCGGGCCCTGGTTGTCGACCAGGAATGACACTTGCATCGTTTTGCATGGGTTCGGGGAGGGTTTTGAGAATACGATCATGGTAAGAGAGGCGCATCTCAGACTCCACAGCACGTCGAATGAAATTGCGCTTTGGGTGGTTCTCTGGAAGTGCTAAGTCTGGTAACCTGGAAAGTACGAATCAGCATCGTGTAAAAGGTAGTCCACTAGTAAAGTAGCCCCACCATTCTTTCCAGACCCATTGGAACCCGAAATTACTCATATGCACCGCAAACCAATCTGAGAACCGTTTCGATACTTCCACGTCCAATCCTTCTGCCAAAGAACTGTACAGTTTTCGAATAGACTTGCCTACTGCTGGCCCCACTGTCGAGGGCGACAGTTTGCAAAGTTCGGTGATCAGGGAAATAAGGTAAATGGGTTTTTGCGAGGACTCAGGTAAAAAGAAAAGGTAGCCAAGAATGACCTAGTGGAGAGCACTTAGGAACGTAAAATACAGGAAATGAAAGGGGTGCTCACCTCAATAATGGCACTCTCTAGCTGCCAGTTATTTGCACTTGGGTCATCCTCGACTGGAGGCGCCCCTGCCGTAGGTTTGAAGGTGCCAGGCACACACCACTTAGGGTACTCGAGAAGCAGCCTGGCACATTCCTTACGATTAACCTCGAGTATGTCAATCATGTCTCGGAAGTTCGACCGGATGAGGAACCCAGAGGCGCTACTTGGGTGAGGGGCCACCTATATGAATACTGTTAACCATCACTATTCCGACTTGTCTCCGATACCTACTGAGTTGTCGAACAGCCGGAACCAGAACTCCGGCCATTCTTCCTTTTTGACTTGAACGTCCTCACTTGCATCGGAGGCAAGACCGTCTAACTCGATAACTTCGGGAGGTACCAGGATAGTGGGTAGCTCGAAGGGCGGGGATGCAGCGGGGTCAAGATCATCATACTCGAGGTAAGGTTGAGGGAAGCTTCCTGGAGGCTCCGCGAATTCAGATGCCTCTAAAGATTTTAGTACTGCGAGTGCACTATCAAGAACCTATCGCGGTCCCAGCTAAGTAGGCAACGAGAGATATTTTTCAAATGTAAGCTCACCTCGTCTGCATGGTCGAGCACCGCAGACTGGGGATGTAGTAAAGTGACGGGTTGAACAAGATTTTTAGATGACCCAATAGGCTCGCTGAAAGTCTGAATAGCCGCGATAATTTCTGTCGTATTGGACGACAAGCTCTTTTGGATTACAGCGCCTGCCTAAGGAAAAGCCGTCAGGGATGACGGGAGGCTTCAGAAGAAAACATACAATCATCAGGCCTTCTGCAGCACAAAGCGCGGCATTTTTTCCTCGCCCATACGATACACCGAATTCGTCAAGCACAGCTGCGAACGACTGTAAAAGGGCTGCCATGGACTCAGTGGAGATGACTTGGGCAACCGTCAGGTGAGCAAAGAAATGGATCTAATTTCCTTTAGTAAGAACGATGTCAGCTAATGCGCAATTCACTTACACAAAGTCGTACGTCTTTCCAGGAGAGCTTGTCGAGGTAACCTTGAAAGCCCTTCCAAAAGTCCTCAAGTACCTGCTTTCCAACAGAAGGCGAGGGTTGCGTCGCGGAGGCATCCCCACTTGGTGGGCCAGGCTCGTGCAAAAGTCGCAGAAGAGCTGCATAGTACGGTATTTTATACGGCTGTTCAGTGACACTGGAAGGCGTGCAGGTAAGCACCATAACACAAGGCAGAGTGACCGAGTTGTACTCACGCAATGCGAATTCCTTCCGAAACAGCTGATAACATGGAGGATGTATTTTCCTGTATCTGTTTGGCAACCCGGGGCACCTCTTGTATAGGGTCCTAAAGACAAACTGAGTGTTACGTGCTCAAATGGGGCGGTTGACTCACGACTTCACCCAGCTTTAGGATAGTATTTTTTAATATCTGTTCTGGGGTGTCATAATCCCTACGACGGTCCTGCGCGTCATAGTCCTCTGTTCGCAAGCGCTTCGATCAAACGGGGTTCTGAAGTAATTTCAGTCAGAAAGCAGGTTCTCACCTCTATCTCGGTGTCTGCGTCGGTAGCCACCTCCGCCGCGGTGCTGTCTGTCGTAGCTCATTGTGTTCAAATCAAACGAGTGCTCGAATATTGAATTCCCTTCGACCTGGTTGGCGCAGTCAAGTCCGGTCGGGTCAGAATTTCAGCGTCACAAACCACGCTCGTCACGTGAGGCGAACCTCGTCCCGTTGGCGGGTGAAAATACCCTCAGAATCACTGCAGGACTGTACAAGGACCACCGACTATTGGCAAAGCTGGTAGGTTGCACCGTGGGCGAGAGCTGTATGCAGAACTGACAATGTCATGCAGGTATGCGAAACTCATGCAATGGGCGTCATTAAGAACAGCTCGTAGCATATGCAGCAAGGCCAGGTTCCTCAGCCTAGCCTCGTCGTCTCGTCCAGTCACCTTGGTTCGAGGAAAATCCGCACATATTGCGCCATCCCAGCTCTTTCTTCCTCACCGGTCCATCTTTAATTCACATATACATCCATTTCCCGAGCCAGACACCAAACTGAAGCATTCAGACAGGCAGCATCCCGATGCGGCCGAATACTTTGACCATCTACTCGACATTCACGAACGTTTTCAATGCTCAGATGAAAACTTGGCTCCCTCAGACCCGTATGGCCCACCTCTACACAAAACTCCACCACCCGAACATCCGTATGTGACGACCACCCCTCGGTCTCCCTTACCTCGCCAGTTCAAACTTCGCCCTCCTTCCTCTCAATTAATCAAGCCATCCCTCCCTCCCAATAGGTGTGCCATCGCTTCCGCCGAGGCTGTTCGGATTGCATGTCGTGACAATGCTATCCGCGATGCTGAGTACATTATCCAATCCCTCATTTATTCGAATATACCAGATGCTCCTGCAACAGTCAGTCTGGAATTGCCGGTCCTCGGGCGCTTCGAATACATTCCCATCCTGTTCGAGCAACCCGTTTCACCGAGGCTTGCAGCTCACTCCCTCATTCACCACTACCTCCGTTGCGGCAATGTGCTAAAAGCAAAGATATCTGCGGAGCGATTTATGCGGGATGGTGTCCGAATTCACGGAACCACCTTTGAAGTGCTCGCAGCAGCACTCATACAATCACCTCCGACCACACTTGACGTGCTTCGGGAAGGCGGGAAAATTATGCTTCACCAGATGAACGTCATCGGAAACGGCGATCTCATTGTTAGCCCTGAGATGGTTAGGAGCGACGGTACTCGCTTTGCGCTAGTCCTGCTACTGAAGGCTCGGGAGAATGGTCAGAGAGATGGTGACCGTCTTCTTGAGCGCTTTGCTTCGGTATTTCTCTTGAACGGAGAAATCCTTCTGGGAGCCATCCTCTTTGCGATGATTGTGAAAGACTTTGAATCCCGATGGCAGAGGGCACAGGCGCTCAAAGCCAAAGTCGTCATGGAGGAAGCTTCGTCCGGGACCGTTTCATCAGAGTCGCGAAGTAATGTTGCACAGGCCATTGCTAGCATTTCTCGCATACCGCCAATGCGCATGATGAAGTCTATTGTGCAGCAGTGTAGCGATGAAATTTCAGCGGAACTTGTGCCGGAGGCGGACGATTCTCAACGAGGACGTGCGTATCAGGCCCTGGCGTACCTGGCTAGTCTCATTGACAGTCGATCGTTGCCATACTCGGACATCTCCACACTTTTACGGGCTCTCTACTCGTGTCCGCGAGATTGCAACAACGTTTGGGTTCTTCAAGACGGTCAGTTGGGACTGGTGAATGCGTACACGTACTTCCACGATGTCTTACACCGTCTTGCGAAACATCCCCCCGCCAAGGCTAGAGGTCCACCAACCCTACATGGAGGTACAGGAGATAACCCCGGTCCGCCTCTTATGCCGCAATTCACCCGCGAGACGTACAATACTCTTGTTCACTATGCTCTCCGCCACCGCATGTCTCTCGGCCTGGCACGTGATCTTCTACAGCATATGGAGCTCGTGCGTTCGCCTGGGCTAAAGCCGGATATCACGACCTACAACATATTCCTGCGATCTGGTACGCTCCTGAGGCAGAATTACTTGACATCCTTTGCTCTAGAGGAGCTGCGTATGGGGAAGATGAATAACCGTCATGGTATCATGGTGCTACCCCAGCCGGCCCCATTGCCGCGAGCCTCCGCACAACAGCCCGTTGCCCGATCAGAGGAAGTCAAAGGAAAGCTTGGTCGTCCACCTACTCCGCTGTCCAAGTTCTTTCATTTAGAACCACCCTCGCAACCACTTATTGCCGATGGCGCCACCTTGGCAAGTTATATTTCCCACCTTACCTCAACCGGACGCCCCAATGTAGTGGTTGATGTGCTCTGGTATATACTTCCCGAGATTTCCATCGTCGACCATCCTGCATGGGACAACGTCACGCCTGAACAACGTGCTGCCATGGCGCGGACGTCTCGTCAGAAACGACTTGACCGTGCTGTCTCTCTTGGTCCATATTTCTTTACGACCGTTCTCAATGCTTTATGCAAGAGTGGGAGAACTGGCCTCGCTGAGCGCGTGTGGCTACTTGCAAAACAAGCAGAGATGGCGAGTTGGCTAGAGGCGAGTGGGGACGGACGAGGACGAGTTGTCCAAGGTTGGCGCTTGCCTGTGCACGCATACACCATCATGCTCCAAGTTTATGCAAAGGAGGCAAGGAAAGGAATCGGTTCCCATCCTGGGAGACGCTGGGAGACCAACTGGAATCCTACTTCAGCCCAAAAGATACGGCGTGGGTGGGCGCAATATGTGGCGTACCGCACTCGAGTCACAGACCAGCGCCTTTCTCGGCGGCTGCGGGCGTTGCGTATAGCTGCAGTGCACTATCGGTCGATGTGGCGAGGCGCACGCGCGATATACTGGACGCTCACGAGGTTCGATACTGAGTGTGCGCCGGACATTCCGGCAGTGCAACCCGATGCGCGATTCTTCAACGCGGCTCTGGATCTGTTCGGGCGACAGACAGCAATGGTCAGACGTTCTCGTCGTCCGAGTCGGTCCCATTGGCGGCGCCTCAATCATCGTACTATGCTTCGCTACTCGCGGTCTGGCACTGTACTTCGGAACTGGAATCCTTTCCTCAAACGAGTCGTGCATGAAATGCTGGACGCGGGGATGACAGTGCCGATAGGGTTTAGGCGGCTTTTCGTGGATACTTGGCTCTATACTTCTCTGGATCGCCCAGAACGACCATTGCGACACCGACAACCTTATAGATTCCCCAAGTACAAGACGCTTCCGTGCCGTCCGCATGCCCTGTCAACAGCCAAGATCCGTGGGCTCCCTATCTCGCGCGAGACTTGGATTAAAAAACTGAGACGAGACGGGAAGGAATGGTGGAGACGAAGATGCAGAAGACGGAACCTCGAGAAAAAGAAAAAGTAATACCTCGATAGTGCATATGTATAATTAGGTTAGATGGACATAGACCACACCAGCATCATGAATTGGATTTCCCTTGGAAAAACATGATTGTCATCGTTGGTGTCACTTCGCGCGCTTTCCACTCTTTACCAACGTCCTCCAGTGCCAATACGACCTCCTGCACGCGTGCTTGCATTTCCTTCCGTGTGGGTAACCCCTGACGCTTCTTAGGCGCGAACACGACGTCTGCTTTGTAGCCCTTCTCCAAGTGCGATCGCACCTTCGCAAGTTTGTGTACGATGTCACCGGAAGCTGTCCCCCACGTGAGTTGAATTTCCTTGGGTGCCTCCCCTGATTTCAGGCCCTTCCTCAACGCCCTGCGTTGCTCCTTTTGTTTTTGGAACGATTCCTTTCGGTCTAATACGCGCACAATGGGCTCGGGGCTGTCTGAAACAAGCTCTACTATCCATTTTTTGAGATCAAGAGATGCAAGCAGGTTATGGAGGAGTTCCTTATTCGGAGAAAGTTTGTCGGTGTCGGGATCGACGACGCGGACGAGGCGGTACGGAATTTTCTCATTGGTCGGTTTACGGGTATCTGGGAGTTTTGAGGACGCGACATATGCGCGGACAAACTGTCGCGGGGAAGATTGGAAAGAGAGTGGAGTATGGTTGGGACATTGCGAGCTGAGTGTCTGCGTCAACGAGCGGAGAAATGATCGCATAAGAGTTAGGGTATCGCTTTACTACTGTAAGGGTTCCTCAGTCTTGTTTTTATATACTTGGTGGTTAAACGTTGAATGACGAACCTCCTGCCTTCGTAGAACACAGTGAATAATGGATCCTTTCGGATGTGCTATAGCTTTGGAACGGACTATTTGTTGCTATTTGTTCCTATTCAGGATGTGTCGAGGTAAGCTAGTTACTTGTACAGATATTACAATTTTTTTTTAAATCCGGAGGTGAAAAAGGCAGAGTGGAATTCGACACTATTCAGAGTGGGTGCTGGGAGAGGTTCCGGAAAATACAACGGCCAAGTTATGGCCTGAATAACAATGCCAATTCAAAGGCCAAATATTAGATCCATAGTGCCAGAGACAGACCAAAAAGTAGGATAGTGGAAAATTGAAATGGAGTCGGACCGGTTTGGGCGTCAACCTTGGAATTGACAAGGTTCAAAACAGACGCCTGTGCCACAAAACAGTACTGTGACTGATTTGAGCCGCATAGTACCGCAAGGTAAAATAACCTGAACAGATTTATCCCCGAGCGAGAGAAGGCCCATGGCTAGCCGATCTGGTACGGATAGTAACCCTGCTGACCTACTAATGTTATATCAGGTGTTTGATTAGTACATGGCACACGGTGGGTTATTATAGGAAGTGATGGATAAAATGGATAAGGCGTGCCATGGTACTTACGGAAATGAAGACCAGTCGAATTTTGAGGGCAGGGGGACTAGGACCCGTTGGATAGAAACAAGTTCTGGAAATTCTGTTTTATTTGACTGGCCTGAGAGATTCAAATTTGAACCGGGGAACAAACTTACGCCAGTCCGAAAATTACATCGCTAATGTTTGTAAGTAAATGGGCCGGTGGACCGACCTCCTCACACAGTGGCCGAAAGCACCTTACTCTTTCTAAAATGATGTGTGGATAGATATATATATGTACGACTGTGACGAAAGAGGAAGTGGTGTTAAGCGTGCAAGTTTGAGAGCTTGCCGCTTATATAATACGTATGATATTAGTGGCTTACATACTACACAGAGGAATAACATCTTGGTCCTCGACGCCATCATCTAGAAAGACGCCTGCCAGAGGCTAGTGTGTCAAAGAGCCCATTCTCGCACGTGCCTAAGCAAACGTCGTGCTCTTCCATGTAGGAACTCCTGCATCACGCCCGAGGCACTGAACCTTACCAGAAAATGTACGGTGAAAACGCGTAAATTGTTGTGTAAGTTACCGTCTGCCTCATCTTGAAAGTCGTCTAAATCTCGTACCAATTACATATTGGGGCTGCCTGCCAGAAGGCTGGGACTGTGTGATCAAGGTACGTATGATGGGGTTCCAGTGAGAAACCGCCGTCGCCGCCTAATCACCAATTTCAAAGACTGGAGTAAGCTGATCAGAACGCAGCTGATTCTATTCAGGTCACATCCATACCTTCCGCATCAATCACAATCACCACTGGCGGTATTAGGTAGTATGTGCAAGAAACGAGAAACTTCCGCGTTCAACATCGTGTAAATTATCATGTTCCCGATCTGCCGATCGTCCAGAAACAGTCAACCTCGGACAAAGTCACAAAAAAAGCATAGAAACCTGGGTACGTTTTACCCGCCTGATACCAGTGAGTCCACCATGGATGTATTTTGAATTAATTCCTTGTAAAGCTACCGAAATGTTGTCGCAACTAGTTGCAAATTGATAGACTTTTCAAATGTAGGCAAACGTTGGGGGCTCTATTCCCTGACTGCGGCCGTGCGGCAGACAGAACCAATAGCCACAATGATGGATTCAACATGGGCGCAAACTTAAATTCACGGGCAGCAGGATGGACAATGCCAAAATGGTACGAATGACTCGGTGAGTGACCGTTATTGAAGCGCTTGTTGAGAGGATAAAAGGATGGGATGGTCGGCTTTGAGGGGGTCCTCAGAGTGGACAATTTTCAACTCTACACATTCTTTTCATCATGCCCGACGGTTGCCCAGGATATCCCGAGGACGGTGCTTACTACATATCGACCGGCAACTTGTATGTTGGCAATCAGCAAGTTGGCGACGTGGATAATATTGTGGTCAACAATCAGAAAACCGTAGGTCTTTCCACTTTTTCGCTGAACTTGGGATGAAGTGGGACGTGGCTCCAGGCTTTCTACTTGAGATGGCTCCATGCAAATCCCTGCACCTACGAAATTAACCTTGGCAATCATCAAGACCTCACTCAATTTGTTCGACACGATAAAGAGTGGATCAATATCTACAATGGTCAATATCAGCAGTGGGTACTCAACAAGATATCCGGCGACACATACACGTGAGTCATTGATTCCTTGTACTGTTTAATTGTTCCTAATCCCCCCCCAAAAAAAAAAAAAAAAAAAATAGCATTGCGCAGCAGGACAATACGAGCCTTGTCTGGACTGATCCAGGACCAGGAGGTCCTGCCAACCGCCAGGTAAGAACTGTTCGTCATCGTTAGATTACTGTCGTTTCATGCTTGTCCGGGCCAGCTCCAACTTCAGACGTTCAAGACCAGCAACTCCAAGCAAGAGTTTCTCATCAGCAAGAATTAAATTCTTCCTAGGACGAAATCAAGATCATGTGCTTGTATCTGAAATGTACGATTGTGCAATTTGTTGTATGAGTTGAAGTTTGTGTTTTGCTTTTATGTTGAAAGAGTTAGGTGTCACACTGGGTTATGTAGTTCGACTGATGGCAGAAAAAAAAATTATATGTGTATTTGATAACGTGCGACTCTTTGTTACAAACTCGCATTGAGTCAAACATTTTGAGTCAAGCAAGTGGTGGCTGATCGATCGATCATGTATTCGAGCCTCGACGAGGTGTGCGAAGTTCAGCGGCCAGTGACGGTTCAAGAGAAGGATCACGT
>Ga0307518_10002232_pt1 | contig 14173 bp, 6 predicted proteins | sample 25_EM_MG_FD_203889 | JGI IMG/M metagenome (GOLD analysis project Ga0307518, IMG submission 203889) | Populus trichocarpa ectomycorrhiza microbial communities from riparian zone in the Pacific Northwest, United States - 25_EM | ecosystem: Host-associated > Plants > Roots > Unclassified | place...
ATAAACAGTATAAGAATGTGAAAAAAAAGGAATAAATAAATGGTAGGAAAAGTTCATGGGAGAATTCTTTAAATGAGTTAAAAGAAGAAAATTAATTAAAACTATATGTTGAAAATGAGGTGACAAATGAATGAAAATTTTGGTGTAAACCCCAATTAAATAAAAGATATTACGTGCTTCAAATTTAGGCACGTAGAAGAAATGATAATGGATTAATAATGTAGTGCAATCTGATTGATTCAGGAGTTGTACCAGGAGCAGGGCATCAGGCAGGAGGAGTCGGGCCATCACGAGCAGACGGTAAGTGATTCATCACTTTCTTTTAAAATTCAAAGTTTCATTATTAGTTATGAGTTGTTTATGACATGTTGATATGGAAGAAGTAGATGAAGAAACTGTTGGTATTATTAGTATGAATTACCTGTTGGTATGAAATTACCGGTTGGTTAGTAGGAATTACCGGTTAGTATGAATTACCGGTTGGTTAGTATAGAATTACCGGTTGGTATGCAAATTACCGGTTAGTTAGTATGAATTACCGGTTGGTTAGTAGGAATTACCGGTTGGTTGGTAGGAATTACCGGTTAGTTGGTATGAATTACCGGTTGGTATGGAATTACCGGTTGGTATGGAATTACCGGTTGGTTAGTGTAGAATTACCGGTTGTATTGGCTATTTATAGAGAATAGCCGGATGTTGGTAATTCGTATGGAATTACCGGTTATATTGGCTATAGAGAGGCTATATAAGAGGGTTAGCCGGGTTTGAGATAAAATTTGTGAATTACCAAATTAAAAATTAAGCAATGAGTGTTGGTTACAGAGGTCCTATAAATACATGATTAATAAATTATGAATGGGTTATTAATGTTGATATATAGTAGTTGGTGATGAAAGATAATTTGTTATATTTTGAAGACTTGTGAACATAATAGTTTTATTATCTTTAATGTGTTATCTTCCTTATTTCTTATTAATGTTATGTATACAGGTTTTTCACGAGGTAATACGGAGCGTTAAATATGAACTTTGTGTTTTAATCTGTTTATTTTGTGGGATGTAATATATTTGCTTTATATGTAATTTGTATTATATGTAGATTGTAATATATGTATCATGAAGATGTTTTGCTTTTGGTACTTATACATTTAAAATGTATGAGTAAGGAACTAATATTATTAAACTATTCAAAAAGAATATTTAGTAATTATAATCATGCATGTTTAAAACATGAATGCATGTTAATGTAATAATTAGTTCAATATGAATCTTTTGAGTTTATAATTGTTTGTAGTTAATGTGTTATTTGTTGATGATGTAAGGTTGAGAAAATACAATGAAATATAGTTATGTGAAATATTATTTGATGAGATGGGATATGATCCAGGATGGTTGGATCAAAGTGGAAGTTTTGAGTATTTGTGATTGAATGAAGTCTAGTCGATAACTTGGTAGCATCAGAAAACAAAGAAAACTCTGCCGAAATTTTTAAAAAAAAATCTCATAATCTTAGACATACTATTCAATACTTGACATTAGTAAAGAAATGTTTGAGATTTCATGACATTATAATCTGTGGGTGTTACACTAAATTTGTTTATTAAAATAATTTTTTAATCAATCAAACAATAATAAAAATAAATATACACAATAAATTGATTGAATAAAATAAAAGTAAAAACTTATTATACAAGGATGCACATATTATAAATATTATTTGGAAATAAAAATTTTATTTTCATATATAAAGTTCATCTATACAAAAGATAAAAAAAATACATGAATTAGAAAAATCCCTTCAAAAATTAAATACATAAAAAATAATTAAAAAAATAAATATCATTTAAAAGAGGCTATATAAACAAAATAAAAGAAAGAATGGGTATTAATTTAAATATAAATAAAAAATTTTGAAAAAAAATATAAGAAAATGCATCAATTTGTTTTTTAAAAAAAGGCCAGGCAATTATCGGGCCTATACATGGTCTCAGAAAACCTAAAAAATCATCTCAAAACTCGAAATCAACCTAAAACCAAGGTTGTCAATCCCATTATGTTTTGTCTGGAATGGCCAATATATCTTGTTCTAGTTAAAAAAAAAACCGAAATAGATTTCATCTCTCTCAAAATCTTAGCCCATTCCAAAAGTTCTATCGAAGTTCTGACCGGAACGTTCTGATTCCATTCTGACCAAATAAGGTTTTTTTTATCTTTTAAAAAAAATCTATGTTTTTCTCTAATTCCATCCTCCAACACTTGGTATATTGGATATTGGATATTAAACTTCATAATTTATTATGATTTGATTTTTTATAGTTATCTAAGTCTCATGATGCATGTCGCAAGTTTTGCGGATTAACGTAGTTGACTTGAGTTTTTTTTGTCTTTTTTATTTTATTTTTTTCGTCTCACCATTCAACATCTTCAACATTTGGATTATTATGAATTAATCCTTGTCATTTGTTTTGGTTTTTTTCTATGAAATTATATTATTCTCATAACCTAAGTCACGGGTTTCGCAAGTTAACCCGAAATGACTTAGGCCATTTTATTGTGTCCTTTTTTATATTAATTTTTTTTAATTTCATCATTCAATAATGGATTTATTAGGAATTGAGCTTCATAATTTATCTTGATTTGTTTTATTTTGAGTTATCATGATTTCATGACCTAGGTTGCGGATTTGGAAGGTAACCTAGGTTGACCCATGTCGATCCAATATGTTGTCAACTCAATATTTTTTTTAAAAAAATGTGATCTTGAATTTATTTTTAGTCAAATTATATTTTTATCAGTTGTATAGGTTGTCTTTGGACTCGTCGTGTCGATCAGGTCATATCGGTTCAACTCCCACTTTTTTGCTTGTGTTTTAAATTTTAATTGCATAATTTCAAGTTAATTTATCTTTGGGTTTGAATTGAAATTATGATCGTTGAATTAATATTTTGAATTATATATATATATAGTACAACCTCAAAACAACACGCTGAAATGTTCTGAAACCAAAACATACTGTTTCAATTGAAAAAACATAATGCCAACCTGAACAAAATTGACACAAAAATTGACCCTTTTTGTGGTTGAAATTGGTGTCAACAATATTTTTCTCTCTCTATTGCTGGAATCTAACGACCTCTCTCCCCTTTCCCAGACAAGGAACTAGAAAATAACAAAAATAAACTTTTGCACCCAAATTAAATTGAAAAAAATATTGAGGGACCATATATGTATAATTTTTAAAGTGTGAGGACAAAATTAAATTTTTTGTGTGAACTTCAAAACCATCATCCATTTATGCCGTCTTTTCTATTTTAACCCCCCGTCATTTAATTTTATTCTTTGAATAAATTTAATTTAATTGCCCTTGAATTTGGTCAAAAAAGAATGCAATTGTGCAAAAAAAAAAAAGCTTAAGAACCAATTTGAAAAAAATGCAAAATTTTGAACAATAGAGAACAATAGATCCACCATAAAATGAGAGAGGATCAATAGTGATGTGTATCTTTGGATTTGAATTGAAATTATATTTATTAAATTAATACTTTGAAGTTTATATATATATATATATAGTACAACCTCGAAACAACATAATGAAATGCTCTGAAACCAAACATACTGTTTCAATTGAAAAACCAGAATGCCAACCTGAACAAAATTGATAACTTTTCCCAAAACCAAAAATATGTATGAGTTCAAATCTATTTTTTATGCACTTTCAAGATGAAAAACAAAAAAAATACCTAATATGAATTCTCTTCATCTAATGAAATCATTTGACACAAAGATCGATTGTTTTGGTGGTTGAAATTGGTGTCAACGATATCTTTCTTTCTCTATCGCTGGAATCTAATGACCTCTCTCTCCCATCTCCCAGATAGGGACTAGAAAATAACAAAAATAAACTTTTATAATCAAATTAAATTGAAAAAAATATTGAGGGACCAAATATGTATAATTTTTAAAGTGTGAGGACAAAATTAATTTTTTTGTGTGAACTTTGAAACCATCATTCATGGATGCCACCTTTCTCACTTTGGTCCCTTGTCATTTAATTTTATCCTTTGTGAACAAATTTGATTTAATTGCCCTTGAATTTGGTCCAAAAAGAATGCAATTGCACACAAAAAAAAGTTTAAGAACCAATTTGAAAAAAAAGCAAAATTTTGAATAATAGATCCACCGTAAAATGTGAGAGGATTAACAGTGATGTGTGCACAGTGAAATACCCACACACTTTAGTGTTTTACTATCTATTTAACCCGCACTCTACCGTAGGTCGGATTTTAAAAAAATAAATATGCAGGCTTTTTAAACGTGTTATTTTATATAAAAAAACAAAAGTGAAAATCGAGAAACTCATGTATACATCTAATAAAACAAATTGAGAACTATGCGTGTTAATAATAAATAAATAAAAAGTCATTAATGATAAATAAAGATGAAAATTAAAAAAAAAAATAAGAGTTAGATATAAACCAAAATATTTGAATTCGCAACTCGAATCTTTGACTTGGTTCTGTTTAATGACTTTGCTCACAAAGATTGATTTTTTATTTAATTAAATGATAGTACAAATAAACATACATGAAATTGACTAATAAAACAAAGGGCAAAAAAAAAAAATTATGCAAGGTTACACATATTAAAAATATTATCCAAAAATAAATATTTTTAATTTTTTAAAATAAATTTTATTTATGTAAAATATAAAAAATATAGATAAATTAAAACATTCTCTCAAAATATTAAATGCATACAAAATAACTACAGAACAATCGATATTTAAAAGAGTCTAGATAAACCAAATATAAGAAAGAAGGATATTAATTTATAGATAAATTTAAAAATTATTTTTCAAAAATACATATTAAAAAGGAATTAATAAAACAAAGGAAAAGGTCAAGCACTGCTAGGCTTGACAAGCCAACGTGCTCGATCCATAAAAAGAATTTTTTTTATGGGGCAGATGACATGTTGTTCACCCTAATTTTTTTTTTTAAAATAAGTCAAAAAACACGTCGTCTAGCATTATCTAGTTTTCGACCACATTTTAATAAACTCATTCATAGCCTAAAGAAACACAAAAGAACCATCCCAAAATTAAAATCAACCTGAAACCAAAAATCTTATCGAGTTCAAATATTTTTTTTTAGGCATTTTCAAGATTAAAAAAACATTGAATGTGAACTCTTTTCATCAAACGAAATAATTTGACACCAATATCGATCGTGTTTGTGACCAAAATTGATGCAAACATAAATATTCTGTCTCTGACACTGGATTTTGGTGACTTTCTCTCATCTCTTTCAAATCAGGGGCTAAAAATAAGGAAAATGAAGTTTGAGGCTAAAATTGATTTTGCCTTTAAATTTTGGAAATTGAAGGGACCTAATATTTATAATTTGGAAAGTATGAGGACTAAAATAAGAATTTCACCCAAATTTTTTAAAGCCACCTATTCCTTCTATGTTTTTTTAGTTTGGTCCCCCATCTTTCAATTCTACAATTCCACAACAAATTGGCTTATAATTTGGTCCAATAGGGGCCAAGTTAAAAAAACAAGGAAACAAAAGGCACTATAAACAGTCCGTCCATAATGCCATGTTAGGGGATCTATAGTGCATTTTGCACAGTTAATTCTCCAAGCGTTTTAGATTTACTAGCTATTTGACCCACACTTCATAGCGAGTCAAATTTATTTTTCATAAAATATGAATATGCAGGTTTTTTCAACGCTTTTTTTTTATAAAAAAAAATGAAAAAACTTACATATATATATAATATAATATAATAAATTGAGAACTATATTTTTTAATAAATAAATAAAAAGTCATTAACAATAAATGAATATGAAAGTTAAAAAAAAATAAGAGTTAGATATAGATCAAGATATTCGGTCTCACAACTCATATGTTTGAGATGGTTGTGTGTTAATGACTTTGTTCATAAAAATTGATTTTTTTATTTAATTAAATGATAATAAAAATAGAAACACTTGAAATTGATTAAATAAAATAAAAGTAAAAAAAATATTATGTAAGGTTACACATATTAAAAATATTACCCAAAAGAGTCTAGATAAACAAAATAAAAGAGAGAATGAATATTAATTTACATATAGATTTTAACATAAATTTGAAAATATAAATATAAAAAAGGCATTAATTAAAAAAAAAGTCAGTCACTGCTAGGCTTGGTAAGCTAGGCCAACGCGTCTGACTCATCTAGTAAGGGCCCACATGTGGGCTTGCAAGAGTAGGCTCACGTGCTTAGGCCATAAATGTTTTTTTTTTTTTTATCATTTTTATGGAATAGACAACACGTCGTTCGATATTACCTAGTTTTTTTGCCACCATAGTGGCTAGATAAACGGGGCATATGTTTTTTCGACCCAAAAACCAAATTTTCAACTTATATTTGACCTAAAACACCTAGAAAACATAATAGAAAACCTGATATACCCATTCATGGCCTCAAAAAACCATCCCAAAACCTGAAATCAACCTGGAACAAAAAATCTTACTGAGCTCAGATATGTTTTTCTAAGTTTTAAGGTAAAAAAACATCTAATGCGAACTTCCCTTATCAAATTAAACAATTTGACACTAAAATTGATTGTTTTTGTGGCTGGAATTAGTGTCAATTTTTTTTCTCTCTTTAATGTCGGATTTCAGTGATTTTTTCTCTCATCTCTCAAACCAGTAGCCAAAAAAAAGAAAATAAAGTTTGAGACCAAAATTACTTTTGCCCTTAAATTTTGGAAACTGAAGGGACTAATATTTATAATTTGAAATGTATGGGACTATAATAAATATTTAGCCCAAAATTTATTAAAGTCATTTATTTCCTTCGTGTTTTTTACTTTGGTCCCTTTCTTTCAATCTCAATGTTCCCCAACAAATTGACCTATAATTTGGTATAATGAAAGTCAAATTAAAATAAATGAACAAAAAAGCATTATGAACAGTTTGTTCATAGTGCTCTACCACATTGCATTTTGCATAATAAATTTAAATTCTCTTTGGATTTTAGATTTATAGTTAATATAAATATAATTGGAGAGAAGTATTTTAAATTTTATAATATTCATTATATATCTATGATATCTATGACGTGGATGTAAAGCTACAAACCATCATGCATAGCATAACTATTGCAAAAACTTTTCATCAGGTATTATTATAATTTATTTTTTGAGAATCTTAATTTGGATTGATTGATTAGAAGAACCATGATACTATGAAGACATAAAAGATTTTTTAAAAAAAAGTTGGGTAAACTTAAAGGAGGAAAAAGCAATAGTTAATTTTTTGTTGTTTTGTGAACATGAGTCATCCTGAAATTTTATGGTACAAATTTGGACAACAGGTGGCAACCCGCACTTATCCACAGACCATAGCCTTGAAGGAAAAACAGACTTGGGCAAAAACACGTGTGTGGCGTGTGGAACACTTCGATGGCTTTTATCAGATGGACAACTGCTGTCACATGAAGAAGATGACTCCACTCTTCGTGCGGGGCTTCTCCGATTAACGATCAAATACTTCCAATCTTAAAGAAGAAAGCCACATCATATTCACTCGGAGACTATAACATGTAATTATTTGTTTATGGATATGACATAGGTAGGGAGGGTGGTGATACTGGTTTATAAAAACAAAGTTATTGCAGTACAAGAATCATAAAAATATATATTTTTTTATTTTTTAAAAATTATTTTTAACATCAGTACATTAAAATGATTAAAAAATATTAAAAATATTAATTTAAGTAAAGAAAAAAAATATAAAATTTTTAATTTTTTTCAAAAACACTTTTGAAACACAAAAACAAACGGAGTATTAAATTCGAAGCTACATGTCTTGTAAGTTCTGAATTTTAGAATTTTTTATTATTTATTTGATACCGAAAAAGTGAAACAATACAACATAAAGCTATTTGATATAATAAACATGTAACAAAATAAAAGATGATTTTTATTTTAACCCATTTTCCTCGCAAAACAAACTTTTATTATCATTGAAAACAAAATTTATCTAAATATTTTTCTCATACTACACATGTCATAGTTATTAAAATCCAGGCTATCCTAGCGGGTTAACCCAAAACTTAATTTGGATTATTAACTATTTCGGACATTAACCTAACCAAATTATATGACCAGAGGAGTTGGTCTATAATCTGGTTGACTTAATCGAACCTGATTGAGACCTAAACGAGCCAACTCCAAAGAATAAAAAAAACTAAAATTATGTTGTTTTGAATAAATAATTGTTCCAAGTTAACTCGAGTATTAAACCGAGTTAAACCCTGGATTGAATCTAATAACTATGATTTTATATCTATTAAAATTCAAAATATATTTTGATTTTTCTAGAATTTGGATTTTTTCATGTATTTTATTAATTTAATTTATTCCAAAAATCACGTTACATTTTTTTTCTTGTTCTAGATATTTTTAAGTGTTTCCAAATATTATTCTCCAATTTAATTAAGTATTTAAAAAGATTAAATGAAAAATCAAATGAAATTCTCATACTTCTAAATATATATTGTTTTTTATTTGAATTTGAATTTTAATAATTAAAAAGCAATATTTCAATAAAATAAGATTTGGTTGAAAAAACACTTCATAGTTATAATAAAGATAAAATGTAATGTAGTCATTTAAAAACATTTGTAATAAATTAATATAAGATGTGATTAACAAAATATGAAGAATACCACCCTTCACATTATTAGATACTTTTCTTAAAAGTATTTGTGTTGATATTTATAAATAAAAATTTAAATTTTAGTAGTGATAAAATTATTAAAATCATGATTTAACTAGTAAAATTTCACACATACATGCACGCGTAAGATTTTAACAATCTTATAACCACTAAGATTTGAATTTAATATTAGATTATTTTCTTAAAAGTATATGTGTTGATATTTATGGATAAAAATTGAAATCTTGGTGGTGATAAAATTATTAAAATCATGACTTAATTAGTATATAAAATGATATTGAAAACATAAATTTGGTACTAAAATTAGTAAAATTGTAATTTTAGCATTAAGTTTACGTTTACGTTTTCATTTGAAATATAAATATTGTAGTGGATTCGTAGCCTCTCTTAATCTCTTTCTTTCCGCCATTCCACAACCAACCACTAACCATCTCTTCACCAAAATCCGAAGTTGATCTTCTCCTAGACCACCAAACATAGCAGTATGAAACACACCTAGAAACAACCAGTTGTTTTCACTGGCGACATGCTGGTAAGTTCAAAGGATGCCCTCAAGATCATTAGTTGTTTTTATTGGATTGAATTATTTTGAGATAACAATATGAAGATGAAATTCTTTCGGCTGGGAGAAGCTATCAGCTTCATGCAAATAGCTTCTTCGTGGTTTGCTAAGAAGAACAAGAAGCAGTTGTCCATCGATTATCCTTGCTTATTAATTAATTGACTCAGTCGTGCCCTAACTTATCGATTCAAGTGATTATTGTCCTTGCTCGTCAATTATTGCTTTACCTTTTCAATTGGCTTGCTTCTGTTATTTTAGCCACTAAGATAGTTCTCAAACTGGATCTTTTTTTTAATTGTGATCTATTTGATGATTTTTGGTTAAATTTACTTTGAAAAGGGATGGGTTGCTTTTTGTTGTTGGAAGTTAGTCTCTGTGAACTTGGGGGTTGGTTTTGGTGATTTTTGGTTTGATTTGAAGCCTGTATTGGTGGAATCTTATTTTCTTAGAGTGATGCATGTGGATAATTCTTCATTTCCTTGCATTTTCATTTCTTGATGAAAAAAAACATAGATTTCATTATTATAAAAAAAAAGTTTGCCTCCCTTTTCTTTTGAATTAAGCATCTATTTCTTTTTCCTTACTTTTTTTTCTTCTCCTTCAACTGATCTTATCTCCATTTCACATTTTTCTTGTTAGTTTTTGTTGAAGCCGAGATCGTTAGAAAGAGTGGATGGAGAGCTTTTTGTGGCCTGCAATAAGTGGGCACTTCCCTATTTGTAGAACCTGTTACGAGTATGAGCGTAGAGAAGGAAATCAAGTTTGCCCTCAATACAAGACTAGATTCAAGCGTCTCAAAGGATGTGTGAGAATGTGTGAGAGTCCATGAGATAAAAAAGAATATGACATTAATGATTTGGAAAACGAGTTTAATTTCGATGAAAAGAATATGAACAGACCATCAAAAGAAATACCTACACATTTAATGGCAAGAATTCTTTGCCTATTTATTCTTTCTTTTATTGGGATATACTTGATTAGTACTTAAAAGTGCATTTTTATCAATGTTTTATATCATCATTTTGCACTTGAAGTATCAATAACTCCTTAACTAGAGCATGTTTTATAATAACAAGTCTGATAATATAAGATACCTTTAATTTATGGTAAATATTCATTTTAAATGCAGGCCTATCACATAAACAAAGGATTGATTGATGAGTTTAACTACTGAAATTGAGAAGACCTGGGCTAAGCTTAGAAAAGAAATATTGGTTGAATTCAAATTGGAATACCATTTGGTTATTGGATCATAACCGGAGTTGTAGAACTTGGATTTAGGTCTGGTTTATATGGATGGAAAGATAAGACATAGGCCTAAAACTTTCATGAGGAGTCCAAGATTCAAAAGGACCGTTTTCAAGTTCAAATTGTAGCAACAATAGAGAAGTCAGAATCTGTCCTGCAACTCAGACACTATTCAGTGTTTAGCCCATATCTTGAGTTCTAAAAGTACAAATGACCTCATTCTTGTTTTGTTACAAAGCTGAGACAATTTCTCAGAACTTTCATGAAGACTATCTATTCAAATTCTGATGTTAGCAATGATGTTTTCTACAGACAAGAAGATAAGGATTGTTACCAAGTCAAGAGGTGGCCACCCACTAAACAATTAGTCATCAAATCAATAGTTTCGAATTTCGACCTATAAAAGGAGGCATTTACCATGCATTTAGGCATCTTGGTGTTCAGATCAAGATCACTCTCTTTCTTTATATTTTGTAATGTTCAAGTTTTATTCCATGTTATATTTTCTTTAATCTCTTGTTTATACTTTTCATTTCCTTTACTATACTTATATAATTATGTTCTTATCTTGTTTATCTATGTTTCTCTTATTCATAATGTTCAGCTAAGTTTATTATGTCAAGGTGAAAAGGTTACACTAATGGTGTAAGAATAAATATAGTATAAACTCAACATGGACTTTAATGTTTGATACTAACATGTTTTGTATTTATTATCTTACTCACTCACCTTACTTGTTAAATGGTTAATCTAGATTTGTGTTGAACAACCCTTGGTATAACAAATACTTGGCACTTTCATAGCCCAACTGTATGGTATAACTGACACCTGTGCTATGAAAGGAACTTGATTTGTTGTTAACAAAAGTTATCACCATGAATACCTGACAACATTTACAAGTATTGGCATTACTCAAATAAGATAATTAATATAATAATGTTAATAAATTGTAATATGATTGGAACCTCCTTTATGTGTGGTTTCCAGTTGAATAATAAAAAGAGTTTATATTATACTTATTTGAAATACCATTTGTGGATCCTCTAACCTTGACAATTGTTTTTATCATTGTTTAATCCTCACATTAATCTTTTTATCATTATCATATCTCAAAGATCTCTTTAACTCTTTGTTAAATTATATATATTATTTATAATTTATATAGTTCACCTTCCTGTGGTTCGACCCCAGTCTTGCCGGGTTATTTATTACTTTGACACTCCTGCACTTGGGATAAGACATCAATCTTTTGATCGTGTCAATACTAGCTGTAGGTTAGCTGTTTTTAAGGGCTGAAGACTAGCTTGTATTATTTCCTGTATCAGCCTGTATAATTTCCTGTTGTATTCTTTCCTTTCTTAGCTTGTAAATTTTGCCTATATAATGGGCAATTCTCAATGAAAAGACACATAATTTTATTCAAAAGACTTAAACTGTCATGGTATCAGAGCTACAACTCTAAATTATTATTTGTTATCAAGTTTCTTAGTCTCGGTTATTCTTGATCAAAGTTCTCTTGACCTCATGTCTTCAGATAAGTCTGATGTTTCTATGATTCATTTTAATGGCAAGAACTACTCTGCTTGGGCGTTTCATTTTAGGATTTTTGTCAAAGGTAAGGAGTTATGGGGTGTGTTGATGGAAGTAACCCAGCTCTTGACAAAATCAAAGACATAGACCAGCACACCAAGTGGGAAGTCAAGGACGCTCAAGTTATGGCTTGGATCTTAGGATCTGTCGAACCTAACATCATCTTGAATCTTTGATCCTCTCAGATTGCAGCTCAGATGTGGACTTACCTGAAGAAAATCTACAGCCAACAAAACACTGCTCGTTAGTTTCAGCTTGAACATGAATTGGGCACTCTTCAACAGGATAGTCTTTCTATCTCTGATTTTTATTCTAGATTCATTAATCTTTGGACTGAATACACTAATATAGTTTATGATGGCTTACCATCCGAAGGTCTTAGCTCTGTTTAATTTGTTCATGAAACTACTCAACGGGATCAGTTTCTAATGAAACTGAGACCTAAATTTGAAGGCACCAGATCCAACTTGATGAACCGAGAATTTGTTCCTCCTTGGATACATGCCTCAGTGACCTCCTTCGCGAAGAACAACGATGATCTACATCTATTCTTGTGCCTATGCAACACAAGGTAAGCCAAGAGGCAGGGATATGAGCACTATTCAGTGCTTTTATTGTAAGGGATTTGGCTATTATGCTGCAAAATGTCCCCGAAAATTCTGCACCTACTGCAAAAAAGATGGCCATATCATCAAAGAATGCCCTACTCGACCTCCCAAGAAAACAGAGACAACATATACTGTCTCAGTTGGCTCTTCACCTCTGACACAAAGTGCTCCTACTCCTGTCCAATCCGTGACTCCTGCCATGATTCAACAAATGATCATTTCTGCATTTTCAGCTTTGGGACTCTCAGGTAAAAATCTTTCTACATCATCTCCTTGGTATTTTGATTTCACGGCTTCCAATCATATGACAAACAATGTTACTTCTCTTACCAATGTCAACGAATATTTTGGAAATCTTAAAATTCATACTGCTGATGGCAGTCATTTACCTATCACGACCACTGGTGATGTTTCTTCCTCTCTCACTGATGTTTTTGTATCACCTGGTCTTACCACCAATCTTGTGTCTGTCGGTCAGTTGGTTGAAAATGATTGTAAATTGGAATTTTCCAAATCTGGTTGTGTTGTGCAGGATCAATAGTCAGAGAGGATGATCGCGAAGGGGCCTAAAGTGGGATGTCTTTTCCCTCTTCAATTTCCTTTGTCTCTTTTTTCTTTGCCCTTTGTCACTTGTAATTCTGCTCATGTTGATTACCGAGTGTGGCATAAACGTCTCGGACATCCAAACTCTAATGTTCTTCATGATTTATTGAAATATGATTTTCTTGGAAATAAAGATTCACCATCTCTTAGTGTTGTTCAGTTTGATTGCAATTCTTACAGGCTTGGCAAAAGTAAAACTCTGCCCTTTCCTATGAATACACACTACACGTAGTCCAACCTTTTGATTTGATATATAGTGATGTATGGGGTATGGCACCAATCACTTCTCGTGCTAATTACAAATACTTTGTCACTTTTATTGATGACTATAGCCGTTTCACATGGATTTATTTCCTTCATTCTAAAGATGAAGTATTTCCTGTTTTTAAGATTTTTCATGTACATATCCAGACCCAATTTCAGCCCAAATCAAAATCCTTCATTATGACAATGAGGGTTGTTGTTACCCATTTTTGGGTTCCCACACAAAAAATGACAAAATACAAAAAAAAAAAAGAAATATATTCAGAAGAAATCAAAAAATAATAGAAGCAAGAAAAGAATGCTGGAATGTCGAAGAAAGGTTAGAATTGGTTGAGGAGGTTTAGAAATACAAGAATTGAAATTCGATGTTATATTTTTTACTAATGAGAGCCTTGTTGACAAAGAAAATTCAAGTTGAGGAAGAAAAGTCCAAAATCAGATGTTTATAGACTCAATTAAATTTTATCTAAGGTTTAATTGAATTTATGGAGGGTTGGATTGTAAGAAAAATTGATTTTTAAGTCAATTTAGTTTTTTATTGGATGAAATTAAAGTTCTAGGGTC